>Ga0222668_1000150_pt1 | contig 49730 bp, 39 predicted proteins | sample AntAcemetagen728_FD_179823 | JGI IMG/M metagenome (GOLD analysis project Ga0222668, IMG submission 179823) | Saline water microbial communities from Ace Lake, Antarctica - #728 | ecosystem: Environmental > Aquatic > Non-marine Saline and Alkaline > Saline | place: Antarctica: Ace Lake...
CTTCCAGTACTCAGGCAGACCGGGTTTCGTTTCGATCAGAATCTCCAGAATGGCCCTGCGATCTGCTGCGCTTAAGTGAGAATACTTTTTATTGTCATCCTTACCCGACAGAATGTCCCACAAGCGCCGATAGATAAAATTCAGTATCGGCCGAGGCAGTGCGTCAAATGACTCTGAGTAAATCAGATAACTGCAGGGATACTTAAACAGACGCTGTTCCAGATCAAAGTCCCGCAAGGAACGGCCCTGGTCATCGCGTGGTCCCGACAGGGGAAAATCGGTTTGAAAACTGGACGCACCACGAATCTGATCTTCCAGCACCAGTTCGTCCGTAAATAACATATAATCCACTAAACGATTGGCAGAGCTCTCAAAACGTCGTTTCGTACTGTCACTCTGAAACGCCGCGTCTCGCTCCAGCATCTTGTTCATCACTTCTGCATCACGCACTGTAATCCGACCTTCAAACTGGGCGCGGGTAATCAAATTGTGCATCTTGGCTTGATGTTCTAAAACCATTAACGACACAATATCGCTGTGGGGACTCAGATATGATCCCGTATCAAACCATTTCTCCAGATCGACAGCATTCGCGCCGCCCTCGCGATCGAGATTGTTAGAACTGTCCCCTTTTCGGAAAATCAAATTTCCCATGTGACGCATTTTTCCGTGCGTCCCCGACACATACCAGCCTCCCCAGCGTTCATGAAATGGACTGGATTGATCGCTGCGATAGGTCCCTTCGCGATATACGGGCATGCCATCAGGGCCTGGATAAACAGATCGCATGATGTGCCCCGGGATTCCCTGCGTCATCGACGAGGCATGACACTGAGTGCATTCAAACGTTTTCCGCACAAAAGCAGGTCGGGCTGTTTGTGTTTGAGCAAGCGTATAAAAAACCGTACCCAGTTTGGGGTCGCTGGCTGAAATTTCCAGCACGGAGCCGCCTTGCACAAAGCCCACATACAAGTCATCATTAAAATACAACGCGCGAGGCGATTGCGGATCAATGTGCTTCACCTGCAAACTGGTTTTCGAAAAAACAAGAATCTGAGAAGACACCGGAATCTCAAGTGACTTCAACACTGCGGCTAAATAACCGTTTCTCTTTTTTCGGTCATACGCCAGTTTGATCTGACCTTGATCCAGTTTTTTCTGAAAACGAGTAATCAGATTATCGGGTTCTGCTTTATTGTAATTAATCGGCGCTTCTTCAAAACTGACCTGGGCAAACACTCCCACTGGTGCCAGTAACACGCAAAGCAATCCAATCAACCGGAGACTGATCAACGCGAATTTTCTGGAATTGGCATTCATGATGATGTCAATCTAAATCAAAGGCGGGAAACAAACGCACTCGAAAACAACACGAGGAGCTGCTGAAAAAGGTAGGAAACAAACTCAATATCGGATGTCTTTATCCATTTTAATCGTCTTTTCTCTACTGTCAATATACTTTTCATTCGGGTCTAATCAATTTAAACTGAATATTCATCAAAAGAAACCCCATTATCACCACAACTACCCACGGCGATAGCCATACTGAATCACAATCAAACAGGAAACCTCATTTATGAAACTGTCTTCTATACACACTACTTTTGCGGTTCTGCTTTTCTGCCTCTCTTTTTTCCCAGCCGCGACAGACGCACACGAACCACAAATCCGAATCCTGATGATTGGGGATTCCACGGTCGCCACTTATACCAGACCTCCCAAAGATCGTCCCGATCTGACAGGCTGGGGTCAGGTGTTCGGCGAATTTTTTAACGATGATGTCACGATCCTGAATCGAGCTGCCTCCGGACGCAGTTCCAAAAGCTTCATCAAAGAAGGACGCTGGAAAAAAGCCGTCGCAGAAAAAGCCGATTATCTGTTTATTCAATTCGGCCATAACGACTGCCCCGGCAAAGGGGATCGTGAGACAGATCCCGCAACCACCTATCAGGACTATCTGCGTCAATATATCGATGAAGCCCGCGCAGCCAATATCAAACCAGTGCTCGTCACACCCATGACGCGCAGACGATTTCAAAACGGTATGATCTGGACCACCCTGCGACCGTACGCAGACGCCATGCTCAAAGTCGGTCGCGAGAAAAACGTACCAGTCATCGATCTGCACCAGAAAAGTGTCGCCCTGTATAACCAACTGGGAGACGAAAAGAGTGCCGACTTCAGCCCCAGCGCATCCGACCGGACTCACTTCTCCAGCAAAGGCGCCCGCGAAATTGCCCGCCTGGTTGCAGAAGAAATTCCTACAGCCGTCCCCGACTTGAAGCCCTATCTCAAACAATCCAAGCCTTAAAAAATTCGCTCGACAAGATTCTCTTCATAGATGGCCCCACATACCATTCGGGGCGAACGCAACGCGCAGAAAGTTGCAGGAAAAGCAGACTGAATCTCTCACACCGAGTTCAAACATCCCACCGACTTCAACGTAGGGGCAGTACCCATGTGTCTGCCCGCCTGGCAAGATTCAATTTTAGATCACCTTACCGATGGAACCAGTAAAAGCATACCCACGTTGCCCCTGCATTTCACCCTGACACTGCGGGCGAACACATGAGTTCGCCCTACCTCAATCCGGGGTCGGACACATCTCTTTAAACTCACCGTGTGCCGCTGTCGGCTGGCCCGACAGTACGCGCATGAAGACATCCAAAAGCAAAGCTTACAGCGATCTCAGAGAGAAACAAACGTAGTTCCACATCAAGTACAATCACATGTAAGTACATTTATTGCAGGGGTGCACACTCAAGCGGGAAACGGTGGCTTCCCGGAGCTTGCGGTATTCGGGCGAGTTATAGATTTCCAGAACATGCTGATCGTTCACATTGCCAATCGGAAATTCCGCCTGACCGTCGGCACAGCAGTGGGCCACCTCACCCGTGGCAGTAATCGAAAGTTCAAACCAGCGGATACACCCGACATTGGGAACGGGGTTCACAGTCAGACCCTCGACCTGCCCCATCCATTCCATGCGGGGAATAACGCACGACTTAAACAGCGGATATTGAATTCCCACCCATTCGACAAATTCCTGATCAGCCTGAGAACCATCACCCACGCGTGAAAGTACAATGGGGAAATAAACATCCCCATCCGCAAACACATCATGCATCATCTCCAGCCGTTGGATCGTACGCTGATAATTCAACCCCATCACGCGTTCGTACTCTTTCTCGCGGTGGTCATTAAAGGAAATCCAGAGATATCTGATATCTTTGATTTCCTGAAGTGCCTCTAACTTATCCTCCGTAATGGGCGTCGCGTTGGATGTCAGACAGATCCTGGCCTGAGGCAATAAGTGATTGATTTTTTCCAGCGTTTGAAACAGGCGCGTATCCAGAAATGGTTCACTCACCTTAAACGGCGAGATCTGAAAACTCATATCCTGGGGAATCTCCGTGAGTTCATTCAACACCTTATCAATCAGCGCGTCGCTCATTTTGGCGTGCTGGCGATTCAAGTTCGGATACGGGCAGAAATTACAACTTGCATTACAACGGGCCAACGTCTCCAGGTGCACGTGCGCAGGATAATCCATACAATAAGAATGCCGCAGCTTGGCAATACCAGCGTCGTATTCGGCTTTCTCTTTGTCATATCGATACGGGCTTATGACTTTTGGCATATAAACGACTCTTCCATGAATCAGAGAATTCCATACAGCTTTGCGCCGCGAGCATCGCAGACATTTCGTTTCTTGTCAACGAAAGTTCCCCGTGCCTATACATTTGAAAACAAACTGTTTTTCGAGAATGCCTAAGGGAAAACTCTCAAACACATCCTGAATTCAAAAACCGGTATGATTCCATTGTCGGCTCAACTTTGTATGATTCATGACTGAAACTCTCTGCAAAAATAAAGAACATTAATGCTTAACTCGTAATCCTGAAAGCAGTTACCAGATGCATCATTTTTCCGATCGATTAAATTTCGCCATTCAGAACAAGAAAACCCCCGCTCTGGTCGGCCTCGACCCCCGCTTCGACTGGCTTCCGGAAGAAATCGTCACTGCCGCCAAATCCCGTCATTCCACCAAAGCAGACATCGTTGCTGCCGCCTTCGAAGAATTCTGCTTCCGTATCATCGACGTCGTTGCCCCCCTCGTCCCTGCCGTCAAACCGCAGGCAGCTTTCTTCGAAGAATGGGGGCCCGCCGGCTGCGCTGCTCTGCAACGCGTCATCAAAAAAGCACGCGAAGCAGGGCTCGTCGTCATCTGTGATGCCAAACGGGGAGACATCGGCTCCACCGCTGAAGCCTACGCCCGCGGCTATCTCGCTGGCGAGAATCCCGACAGCGCCGTCTGGGCCGCCGATTGCCTCACGGTGAACCCTTATCTCGGCAGCGATACGCTGGACCCCTTCGTGAATGTCGCCATCGAACGAGGCGCCGGTATCTATGTGCTGGTCCGCACCAGTAACCCCGGCGCAGGCACGTTTCAGGATCGCAAAACGGAAGGCACCAATCTCTACGAATGCGTGGCGGCCGCCGTTGAAGAACTCGCGTTAAAAACCAAAGGCGCAGGCAACTATGGTTCCATCGGTGCGGTCGTCGGTGCGACCTATCCTGAAGAACTCAATCAGCTCCGCGCACTCATGCCTCACACTCCCCTGCTCGTCCCCGGTTATGGTAGCCAGGGCGCTGGCGCCGGTGATGTCGCGGGCGCCTTCGATCAACGGGGACTCGGTGCGATCATCAACAGCTCACGCGGCATCAACTTCGCCATCCGCAAAGCACCCTACTCAGAAAAATTCGCACCCACCGAATGGGAACAGGCCATCGAAGCAGCCACGCATGATATGATTTCCGATTTAGCCACGCATACTCCCGCTGGTAATTTACAATGAACGACCACGCAGCCACATTCCAAAAAGCGTCACAGCATTTGAGGAAAGCAGACCCGCGTCTTAAAACCGTCATCGATACGGTCGGCCCCTGCTCACTCAAACCCTATCGTTATCGCTTTGCATTGTTGCTGCGTTCGATTGTATCCCAACAGATTTCCACCTCGGCGGCACGCACCATTTATTTAAGGCTGCACACACTCAGCGGAAAAGGACAACCAACGGCGGAAAAAATCATTCGCCTTACTCACGAGGAACTACGTTCGGTCGGCCTCTCCAATCAAAAAGCCACTTATGTTCGACATCTGGCAGAAATGGTGCTGCAGAACAATGTCCGCCTGCATAAAATGCACCTCATGTCCGATGAGGATGTCACCGACGAACTGATTCAGGTCAAAGGTATCGGAAAATGGACGGCCCAAATGTTTTTGATGTTTGGACTCTGTCGCCCTGATGTCTTTCCGCACGATGACCTGGGCATCCAAAATGGCATCCAAATGATTTATCAACTAAAAGCACGTCCCGACAAACACACTTGCATCGAAATTGCCGAACGTTGGCAGCCTTATCGCACAGCCGCCAGTTGGTACTGCTGGCGCAGTCTGGAAATGGAATCGCCAGACGGACTCTGGTAATATCAAATAAACGCTCAATTCAGGATCAAATACACCATGCCGAATACCATTCGCTGCTATCAGGTCGACAAAAATAAACAACAGGAAATCAACGCCGGCCTTCAAACTGTCCCCTTTGAAAGTTTGCCCCCCGGCGGAGTGACCATCCGCGTCGTCTATTCCTCGATCAATTATAAAGACGCGCTGGCCGCCAGTGGTCATCCGGGAGTCGTTCGAAAATTCCCCCACGTTCCCGGCATCGATGCCGCCGGCATCGTTGTCGAATCCGACTCCGATCAATTCACGGTCGGCGACTCCGTCGTGGTGACCAGTTATGAACTCGGCGTTGAACGCTGGGGCGGCTGGTCCGAATTCATTCGTGTTCAACCGGAATGGATTGTGCCTCTGCCGGAGGGGCTTACATTAAAGGAATCCATGATCCTCGGCACCGCCGGCCTCACCGCAGCCATGTGCGTCAACAGCCTCATTCATCACCATATCACGGTCGGCTCGGGCAACATCCTTGTCACCGGCGCATCGGGAGGCGTGGGCTCATTCGCTGTTTCTTTACTCAGTCGGCTCGGTTTTCAGGTGACCGCCGTCTCAGGTAAACACGAGATGCATGAACGACTGCGAAAACTCGGCGCCAGCAAAGTCATCGACCGCCTGGCCATCGATCTCACTTCCGACAAACCACTGCTCAAGGGACATTGGCCCGCCGCCATCGATACCGTCGGCGGTTTTCTATTAAGTCACCTCGTGCGCTCGATTCAACCTCATGGCTGTGTCGCCGCCTGTGGAAATGTCGGCGGTGCCGAACTCAACCTCACCGTGTTCCCCTTCATTTTAAGGGGCGTCACCCTCGATGGAATCGACTCCGCCTGGTATCCCATCGAAAGACGAATGGCGCTCTGGCAGAAGCTGGCCACCGAATGGAAACTGCCCGACCTCGAGTCCCGCGCGAAAGTGATCACTCTCGATCAGGTTCCAGAGACTGTCGAAAGTATCCTCGCAGGCACACACCAGGAACGCACTATCATCAAAATCGGCGAAGAATAGAAGCCCCACTGATGCAAAAAAAGAGAGGCCACACATTACTGCAGGGCCTCTCTTTTTTAATTCAGTAAATCTCACACGATTTAATATCGGGCGAGGTCAGCGGCTTCTGCTTTGAGATTCAAACCGCTCACAATCCGCTGGGCATCGTTGACCATGAATTTGACTTCACTGCCGCACGCGATAAACTGCCAGCCTTCGGCAATCCGCTGTTCGACTACTTCAATCGTCTGCACATGCAGACCGACCGGCGTTCCCGTCTTCTTGCCGACCGCCAGAATTTTCTGTAACTCTGCTTCCAGTTCATCCGGCGAAGGATGCACGCCCGTTTTTTTGCTCATCTGAAATGTCAAATCGTTCGGACCGACGAAAATGCCATCCACGCCAGGCAGGCTGTAAATTGCTTCCGCGTTCTCGACCCCTTCAGGAGACTCTGTCTGCAGAATCACCAGAATCTCATCGTTGGCGTGTTTGTAATAATCGCCGGGAGTCGCATCGAAATTCATCGCATGCAAAACGCCTCCGACAGATCGGTTCCCTTCAGGCGGATACTTGACCGCATCAATGACCTCTTTGGCCTGTTCCACAGTATTGATCATCGGTGCAACAATTCCATGCGCGCCCGCGTCCAGCGCCCGCTTGATCAATTCATATTTTCCGAGGGGAACCCGGCACAGAGGCACACAACCCGCGTCTGCAATTGCACCGAACAACAGAGCCGCCTGCGACCAGTCAATCGGCGAATGTTCCATATCGACTGTGAGCCACGGAAATCCCACGCGGGCCATCAGCCGGGTCATCATGATATCCCCCGACGAAAGCCATGTTCCTACCTGAGGTTTTCCTTCACGCAACGCCGCTTTGACCGGATTCTTTTTCATCAGTCTGAAATTCTTTCCTGAAATCTATTTGAACTAAAACTTTGCTTGAACCGCTTTACGATTTATCCATTCTCGACAGGCTCATAGTGGATTGCAAGCCAAACGCTTTCCTGATCCGCCGCCGTCGCGTCGACCCGATGCCGACAAAAGGCGGGAATGTTCACTGCATCGCCGGGAACCAGCGTCCGCCCCTCGGTTTCCCCCTCAAATCGCAGCACCGACGACCCGGACAGCAAAACCACCCATTCCGCATGCTGCTGATCATACCACTGGTCCTCCCGCGTCGCCTGACCGGTCGAAACAATCCGCTCCACCCGACACGCTGCGCCGCGAAACAGCTCCTCAAAGATTTCCTCTGTCGACGGTGTCTCAAGGGGTTTCAACAAATTGAATATTTCAGGAACCATTTTTTACTCGCTTTAGGCGTATGCAGAATCTAGTGATACCGCGAAAAGTCAGTCTGTACTTTAAGGAAGTCGACAAACGGGAACAAGCCTGCGTCGCTTGAGCGAAACCGCTGCCCCGCTTGCCCCTCACTTCGGGAACTGGTAGCATGAATTTTCTCTGCGATTGCCTCACCTTCCTCTGGAGAGCCCTCATGAAAATCACAGGCGTCGATACGTTTCTCGTTGATGTTCCGCTGCAGACACCGGTCTCCCCTTATCAGTCCCGGTATATTTGCTCCACCACCACCGGCGCTCTGTTGATCCGCATCGAAACCGACGCCGGCATCATCGGCTGGGGAGAAACGCCACAACGTCTCGCGTTTCAAAACGCAACTTCTTTTACCGGCGACGAAGCCGACTACTTCCGCCCGATCCTGCTCGGCAAAGACCCGACCGACGTCTCTGCCTTATACGCCGACTGGGGCATGGAAGAACCGTATCTGCAGTCTCTGGTCGAGATGGCCTGCTGGGATATCCTCGGCAAACAGTGTGGGCAACCCCTGCACCGTCTCTTAGGTGGCTTGTATCGTGATCGCGTTGAAGTCACCTGCTGCATGGGTATTCGCGGCCCCGAAGAAGCCGCCAGCATTGCGAAACACTATGTCGACCTGGGCTTCTCCACCCTCAAAACGAAAGCCGGTCGCGCACCCGAAGAAGATCTGGCGATGGTCCGCGCCATTCGGGAAGCGGTAGGGAACCGTTTGAATCTCCGCATCGACCCCAACATGGGTTACACTCCCGAAGTCGCCCGGCAACTGGCACAAGATCTGGAACCGTACGATCTGCAATACTTCGAACAGCCGATGGATAAAGCGCTGCTGCAGGAATCCGCCGCCATACGCAAGCAGACAACAACGCCGCTCGCGCTCAACGAATCGGTTACGACCATGGCAAACGTGCGTAAGATTCTGGAACTGGGCGCCGCCGACTATCTCCTGCCCGACACCTACCAGTGCGGCGGTATCTGGGCCGTCAAACTGATCGGCGAAGTCGCCGCTTCGGCGGGCGTCCCCTGCATCTTCCACTGTGCTCACGATCTAGGACTGCGTACCGCCACCATGCTGCACATGGCCGCCTCATCACCCAATTTCCCACTCGCCAACGACTGCACCTACTACAGCCTCGAAAACGATATCATTACCGAACGCTTCGAAATCAAAGCAGGCACAATGGCCGTCCCCACCAAACCAGGTTTAGGCGTCGACATCAACGAAACCATGTTAAAACGCTATCTCGTCAACAGCTCGGTAGAGTAAGTCTATTTAAAATCAGATACATCTTTAACATCCGTGTGCCACGGACCGGCTTGTCCGGCCGTGCAAAACGTATCACGCTGAAAGAATGATTGAAAATACCCATGTGTCCGCCGCTAGCGTCGCACGGTTGGAACGCTGGTTCTGGCATCCAACCTTCACCGTTGGACAAGCCAACGGTGCCACCCTGCCGTTCCCACCAAACCAGGTTTGGGCGTCGATATCGACGAAACGCTGCTGAAACGCTATCTCGTCAACAGCTCGGTAAAATAGTTTTCCCAACCCAACTATTTTCTTGAACCACTGAACTGACCACGATAGAGTACAAATTGCAGACACAAAATAGCGTATCGCAAACAGTCTCTTCCAAGGTCATCTGCCATAGAGGAAATCACGATGATGAAAATGACTTCTGTTATCTTGTTACTGATCTTGGTCTTTAACTTTACAGGCTGCGAGAAAGTTCAACCTCCCGCTCCTGCAAATCAGACAAATTCGAATAACAATACAACAGAAGAGAGTGTTGTACCTGAACCAGAATCAGCGGCCCCCGCTGCCAGCAAAGTTGATTCAGAATCTCAGAAAAAGCAAGCCCTGGCAAAACCACGTAAAATGAACACTGGCCTGCGGATGGCGAGAGACAAAGAATCCGCGAAAAAATTGCGAGAGCTTCTGGTAGTCGGACCGGAAAATGGGCCTTTTACCGTACGGGTGAATGTGGACGACGATGGAAAATACACCGGCGTGGGTTTTAATAACATGACGATCACCGATAAAATCACTGAGTTCATTGCCGGTCTCGACAGTAATCCTGAGTGGCTTGAGATACAGAACTGTGTCATTACTGATGAGCAGGTCAACCAGTTTTCGAAATTAAAATCGCTGAAACGACTGGAAATTTCCGGTGCACCAATTACCGGCTCCTGCCTTAAAATTCTGGAAGGCTTTGACAAACTGGAAAATTTAAATCTGAGCAGCAATAACTATTTATCACTCGACAACCTCCCGTCTCTACCAGCCCTGACTGAATTCAGTCTCCTGGATTCTCAAAGCATTTCGGATGAGAGCATTCCCAAACTCGGAATTCTGAAAGGGCTGAAAAAATTGAACCTTTTTGAAACCAAGATTTCCAGCGAGGGAGTTGCAAAATTACAGAAGATGTTACCAGAGTGTAAGATCGTCAGCGGTAACTAAAATCCGAGGGACAGGACCACATGCAATTCGGGCCGAGCGCAGCGAGCAGGAAACTGTTAGTTCGAGTCACAATGAATGAGTCACCACTGCCAACCAGTTCGACATCAGATTCCATGAGTAATTTCAGCAAGAATCGGATAACACAGCTTTGCCCGCTAACACTAGATAGACTGTTTCCCCTGACACCTCCTGTTGCCTGCGGCAACCTCGAATTGCATTCGAGGCCACCCGGTTGAATCTCTCTTCAGCAACTCAAGAGTGAACTGATTAGCGACTTTGATTGACAACCTCTCTCCGGCCAAGTAGCCTGCAGGTAAGGAATTTTCGTCATGTTCCGGCGTTTCCCCAAACCCTCTTACCTACTTCAGAAAGAGTACACCATGCCTGCCTCTCGACCTCCCCGCCTGCGGTTCACTGCATTCGCCGCCTGTTTCCTTACCCTTCTGATTTCTACTCTGCCTGTGTTCGCTGTCAGTGGTCCGTATGCCGTCGAAGTCCGCAAGGATGTGATGGTTCCCATGCGAGATGGCGTCAAGCTGGCGACCGACGTCTATCTACCCGTGGAAGATGGCGACGTGCTGAAACAGAAACTCCCTACGATTCTCGAACGCAAGCCTTACAACAAAAACGGTTCCAAAAGTGCCGGCACCTATTATGCCTCGCACGGTTATGTCTACGTCGCACAAGATACACGCGGCCGTTATGGCTCCGAAGGCGTCTGGCACATGCTGACCGATGACGGCAAAGACGGCGTCGACACCACGGCCTGGATCGGCAAACAGCCCTGGTCCAACGCCGAGATCGGTATGATCGGCACTTCCTATGTCGGCGGCACCCAACATGCACTCGCGATGGAAAAACCACCCGAACTCAAAACTGTGATCCCCGTCGATGCCATGTCCAACCTCGGCTATGCCAGCATGCGGAACGGCGGCGCGTTTGAGCTCCGCTTCTGGAACTGGATCTACCTCAACGCCGGTAAAGGCAGTCGTCAGTCACACGATCCCGGGACAGCAGCGGTCCTGCAGGAAATGGCCAAGAATCGTATGGAGTATCTGTTTCGACTGCCACTGCGGAAAGGGACGACGCCGATGAAACTCGCGTCCGAATACGAAGACTGGCTCGTCGCCGGTATGCAGCACGGTGCCAACGATGATTTCTGGAAACAGAACAACATCACCGATTATCCCGAAAAATACAAAGACATTCCCGTCTATCTTGTGAGCGGCTGGTACGATTCCTGGAGCAGTAACAACACGGCTAACTTCCAGACACTTTCCAAAACGCTTAAAGGTCCCGTGTATATGATCATGGGCCCCTGGATTCACGGACAGCAGGGTGCGTATTCTCACGGCCAGGTGACGTTCGGCAAAAAAGCCGCGATCGCCGACCCGCTTGGCTGGCGCAAGGAATGGTACGATCACTGGCTCAAAGGTATCGACAACAGCGTGGGCACAGCAGACCCGTTCAAAACCCCCGTGCGGATCTTCGTCATGGGTACCGGCGACGGTTCTAAAACTTCGGACGGCAAACTCAATCATGGCGGCTTTTGGCGAAACGAACAGGAATGGCCGCTCGCACGCACCGTTTATACGAAATTTCACCTGCAGCCGACTGGCACACTTTCAACGAAAACACCAGAAGCAAAACAGGCTTCCACCAGCTTTCTGTTCGATCCTGCCAACCCGGTTCCTACGATTGGCGGAAACATCTCCAGCGGCAATGATATCCTCGTCCAAGGCGGCTGGGACCAGCGCGGCAGCGATAAGATCTGGAACTTCAAACATCCAACACCGCTGTCGGCCCGCAACGATGTGATCGTCTTCGAAACCGAACCGCTGAAAGAAGATCTCGAAGTCACCGGTGAACTGGCGGTCAAACTCTGGATCTCTTCGAGTGCAAAAGATACCGACTTCACCGCCAAGCTGATCGACGTCTATCCTCCCAGCACCGATTTCCCCGGCGGCTTCGACCTTAACATCGGCGACGGCATCATCCGCACCCGCTTCCGCGATTCTCTCAAGACGGAAACACTCATGAAGCCCAACGAAATTTATCCCGTCACGATCAAACTCTACCCGACGTCCAACGTCTTTAAAAAAGGCCACCGGATCCGCGTGGATATCTCCAGCAGCAACTTCCCCCGCTTTGATGTGAACCCCAATACGGGAGAGCCACTGAATCAGAATCGCCTCCAGCAAACGGCGATCAACACCATTCATCACGACAAAGCACACCCCTCACACATCCTGCTCCCCGTGATCCCCAAGTAAAGCAAATCGCATTGAAAAAAAGAAAACGGCCAGTGAATACCCATCCGCTGGCCGTTTTTTCTATTCGTTTTGAATTCAAATCGTTCTTCAGTTAGAACTCTCCCACAACGTTGCCATCAGCTTTATTCCCCAGATCCTGCCAGGTGCCGAGGTGGATATTTTCAGAGACAAACCGAACGCGACCATCACCAAACAACGTGTGAACGCCACCCACGTGCTTACTGCGGGCTCCCAGCAGTGATGTTCCACCGGTGCTCTGAGCACATTCCTGTAAATCGGAATTAGGACCAATCAAAGTCGTATAACTCCAGGTCCACATCTCACGTCCGTAGAACCAGGAATAACCGCGCCGTTTCTGGTCGGCTGTTCCAGTACAGACCGTTCCGGAAGTGGCATTGATATTGGAATAAGGATGGGCCACAACACACTCTGCAACCAGCATCGTGTTTGAGCTTCCATCTTCGATGTCCTTGAGCTGAGTCTTGCTGTTCAGGAACATCACAGAACGACCATTGTTTTGATAGGTGTTCCCACCGGCCGCATAACCTCCCGAGTTCGCAGTACTCGTCACATAGTTCGTCGGACCGTAATCAGACAGCCCCGTTTTGCCACGGTTACCCGGATCACTGGGACAGCGATACGCGGGCATTTCATGTTTCCGGGCTTCAGTATTGGCTGTTCCAGATCGCCCGGGCTCGACACTCCAGTCAATCTTATTGAACAGGGGAGCCTGATCCATGTAAGGTAAAATCCGGGCTTGCCAGCTGATCATACTGGTTTCCCATTCGGTGGTGGCTCCCTGACGACGCACTGTCGCAGGTGGAAACGTCCGAAATGTATCGTGATAATTATGCAGCGCCAGGCCAATCTGCTTCAGGTTATTTTTGCAGGTCGAACGACGGGCCGCTTCTCGTGCCTGTTGTACTGCCGGCAATAGCAAAGCGATTAAAATCGCGATGATGGCAATCACCACTAATAGTTCAATCAAAGTAAAGCCCTGACGGCGTTTCAGAAAAATGCTTTCATAATTTTGATTTATCCATACTGAAAGAAAATAAATACTCCATAAGAATGATAAACGAGTCAAGTAAAACGTTATTTCGATTCCAGCGCGAAGTCGGCTATATTCTCGCCGGGTTTGACTTCATACTTCAGCGTGGAGCTAGTATTGTATTTCGCAGGCAGGTATTGCTTCAGGATCTCCGTTTTCTGTCCGTCAGATTCCTGGAACTTACCCGTTTTTTTTGATGCATTGATCAGAATTTGATTCGTGCCAACCGTGGCGCCCTGATCGGCTTTCAGACTGTAAACCCCATCCGAAATGATTGCCTGAACAGCTTTTCCACGCAGTGGTTTGCCGGAAGAATCGGTATCAGGAATGAATTGAATGCTCCCCTCGGGAAGAGGTTTCCCGTCGTATGTGACGGTTCCTGAAATGGCGGCCCGTTCAATATTTTCTGCAGAGCCACCAGAACAACTGCACAAAGCCAATGAGCATAAAACAAGCGCGCACTGCGCGTAACCAGAAACGTGAAACATAGCTTGCCTGCATTTAAAAAATCGAGGGGGGGGATGGTAAGTGTCAGGAGAGTGCGGGCTCACCCAACGAACATGACATCGACCAAGGGTAGGAATCGGAGAGAGGAAAACTCACAGCATCTTCACCATACACTTGTTTTATCATTTAACGCATAGAATACGTGATTGACAACCGGCTGAAAATCAACCAACAGGAAACCCTATCAATATTCGCACTCAGTGTTCAACGTAATTAGTGAACCACTCCTATGTCAACTGTTGATGCGCACAGATCAGTAACCCAAATGGAATCCAAGCCATTGAATGGCGGCGGTATTAGCACAGGCGAGACACTTTCATCAACACGAAAGCCGGCAGTAAACCGTTTACGGCTTGAGATCAAAGTCGAATGAGTTTGCGCCCTCTTTGACAACAGCCTGCAAATCGGTCGACTGTTCACTTTGGTACTTCCTGGGAACGTCTTTGAGAGCGTCTTTCAATTCCGAATCTCCTGATTCTGAAGGGGGCGCATCTTTCAGACCGGGGGAAGTAAAATAGACACGATAGTCGCCGACTGGAAGCTCACTCGGCATTTCATAGCTGCCATCTGTCTGCAAGTCTGAATAAATGCCAGTACCTGTGGTCGAAGAAACAAAATTGATACGTCCCCCCGTAAGCGCTGTTCCATTCATGTTAACGGTTCCGCTCGCGGTTCCCGAAGGGACTGACTCAGCACCTCCCCCCCCACAACCACAAAGGAAACAAACTGGCAACAACGATAGCGCCAGCAACAATGGCGCACTGATGCGTTTCTGTTTGATCCCTGCGTTTGAAACAGAACACACTTTAATACTGCGCGAATGAAACGACATTTCGATCTCCTCTATGCTGGTAAATCTAACACAAACAGCCGATGCATTCACAAAAACACATCGGCTGTCTGGTTATCGTTTGAATGCTTTAGTAATGCTTGAAATCATGATGAATTAGAATTCGCCAAGGACCAGACCATCATTTCTCATCCCTAACCTGCGGAATGTTTCAATATCAACGTTGTTGGAAATGAATCGCACGGCACCGTCTGCCAGTAAACCGTGTATGCCGCCCACATGGGCCGAACTTAGCGGGTTATTAGGCGTGTAGGTTTGATCGCCCCCGGCGGGAGCCGTGGAAGGATTGGGATTGTAGCGAATCGTATTCACACCGGTTCCCCAACCACCAGACAGACCCAGATGTCCTGCCCAGCCGCCATAATAGTTGCTGCGATAATCTTTGTTGTCGATCAGCCCTGAATCTTCACCAACGATTAATGTGTTGGATGTTCCATCAGTGCAATCACGAATCAAAGCAGATTTAGCAATCGTCAACAGGCCATTATTACACCAGTACCCGCTATAAGCACTACCACAACCACTGCTGTAAGGCGCAGCGACTGCATACGCACCACTGATCCCCACGTAATCCATCGTCATGCCGGTTTCTTTACCCAGTGCAGCATTCGGCGAAGTCTTGCCATTATTAGAAACCGGACTGCCCCCTGTGTAAAACGCACCTGCCGTACTTGAGGGGCACTTATATACGGGCACATACAAATTATTGAGCACGGCGTTCTCGGTATCATAACCAGCAGCCGAATTCCCATTTCCGGAAGCAAAGCCATGCTTTGGAATCGCTGTTTGAGTTAACTGATTGTAAGCGGGTGCCTGATCAACATAAGGCAGAATCGATGACCGCCAGTTGGCCCGGTAATAGGACGTTTGCGAACCAATCGGAAACGCGCGAAACGTATCGTGATAATTGTGCATCGCCAACCCGATCTGCTTCATATTATTCTTACAGGTCGAACGGCGTGCTGCCTCGCGCGCCTGTTGAACTGCGGGAAGCAACAGGGCTATCAGAATCGCAATAATGGCAATTACGACGAGCAGCTCAATCAGGGTAAACCCCCGCTGCTTTTTGAACAGTTTCAGCATCGATTTAGCTCCGGTAAGTCGAAAACAGGAAGGAAAAAACCGTGGCAGGCACCAAGCAATAATAAGAACCAGATCATATGAATTGATTCTGATGTAAAGAAAACGAGTGCCTTCCTGATTTTAACTCAAAAAAGAAACTGCAAGCCAGCATAATTATCATTATTTACTAAAAAACACATATAAAACAATGTATACTACCAATATTCGACCCACTGTGGACAAAACTTAGATTTACAACCCACTCTTTCGAATATTCAGAACCAGACACTTCGCAATCAACGAATACCAAACAACCGCAGTTTGTCCGGATTGCGCAAGGCATAAATGCCGCGGATCGTACCCTGTTCCAGTTCGAAGTGGAACGCCGTGATCGGCACACCGGCTTCTCGCACGATTAACCCCGGTGCCCCGTTAAACCAGATTATCTCGGTCGTCAATCGATTTGCCTCCGCATTCACAAAACCGGGATGCACCACTTTCAGGAAGAATTTGGCAATCGCTTCAGAACCTTTCAGAACTTTCCGCGCCGCAGTCGCTTTGCCCCCGCCATCGGTATGGAAGGTCGCGTCCGTTTTCAGCAGCGTCACCAGCCGGTTTGTCTCTCCCGCTTTGACGGCTTCCGTGAAAGCACTCAACATTCGCAGATGTTCTGCCCGATCAGAGGAGACCTCTGTCTCTGTCCGTCCCAGTTTGGCACGCGCCCGACTCGCCAGTTTGCGGCAGGAACTTTCATTCCGCTCCAGAATCTCGCCGATCTCATCAAAGCGATACTGAAACAGATCGTGCAAAATAAAACTCGCCCGCTCAGCAGGCGTCAGTTGTTCCAGCAAAACCAGCAGCGCCATCGAGATCGACTCATCCAACTCCAACTCTTCATCCGGCGTACTTTCGTCCGCCAGAAACGGCTCGGGCAGCCAGGGACCAATATACGACATTCGCTGCACACGCGCACTTTTGAGATAATCCAGCGCCAGCCGCGTCGTGACTTTCATCAACCAGGCCCGTGGCGAATGCATCGCCGCCTGATCGGCGTCCAGCCATTTCAGACACGCTTCCTGCACAAGATCTTCTGCCTCCACCCGTGAACCGGTAATCCGATACGCCAGACCGATCAACGGCCCGCGTTGGCTTTCAAATATGTCTAATGCGGCTGAAGTATTCACGGCAAGACATTCTCTTCTATCAGACTCTGATTCACCACTGGACTCGGTTAGACCTCAATTTCGATCAGTCGGCAACTGTTGGCATAACCGGCGGCCCGCTTGATCGTGGGAAACACTTTCGCGGTCGCAATACACACCCCCAGTTCCAACAGCGCGCCCCGATCAAAGCGAGACTGTATCCGCTGCGTAAGCGCCGTCTCGATTTCGCTGGAACTGGCTACCTGCACCGCAAAATCATACAGATCGCGCAGTTCATCCGAAAGCCCGCTCCCCCCCTGCAGGACCGCTTCAATGATCTCCTGCGAAACATTGTGCTCCAAAGCAAAACGGACATTCAACTGCAGGCACTCGCCACAATCTTCCACCTGCATCGCCGCCAGCTTCGCAATCCAGTAGGTCTCCGGTTCCAGCTTCTCCCGATGAGAGGCCAAAGGCTGAAACGCCGCGAATTTCGCATATCCGTCGGGCGAAAATGTCAGCAGCTCTCGCAGATAAGTACAGTTATACTGATACCGCGTTTCAAACTCGTCAATCTCTGATCGATAATCCTGTTCGCTCATGCGTCTGCTCCTTTGAGAAAAATGTTCGTTCAAAGGAATGACGAGCGAGTCTCCCGAAATGTGACCAGATCAGCCGAATAATTTCTGCTTCACGAAAGATTATTGATAAAGGTCCGCAAATGCCGCCGTCAGATCGGGAAACGCAAATTCGAATTCCTCTTCCCGCAACCGACTTGAGACACAATAGCGACCATACAGCGCCAGTTCCGGGTCGGTCCGCATCAACAGCGGCGCACCGATCCGCACCATCCACTCGGCCGCCGGTAACCCGATTGGCATCTTGAGCGCCCGCCGTAACGCGCGCATGAACTCGGCATTCGAAACCGGCTCTGGAGCCGTCGCCAGATAAGCGTCCTGCATTGTTTCGTCTGTGATCGCCCGGTAAAACAGTCGATTCATGTCGTGTGCATGAATCCAGCTCATCCCCTGTTTGCCACTGCCAACTGTGCCCCCCAGTCCCCAGCGCACCAGCTTCGCCAGTCGCTGTAAGGCACCTCCGTCTCGTCCGATCACAAAACTGGTCCGCAAGATCACCTGCCGCATTTCTGGCAGCACCGCGCGTGCAAACGCGGCTTCCCAAGCCTCTCCGACAATCGGCGCCAACCCATAACCAAAGGCAGAATTTTCATCACACACGCACTCGGGCGGATCACCATATCGGTGCGCCGTCGACATCTGAATCCAAACAGGCGGCGGCGATTCAATCTCGCGCACCGCCAGCCCCAGTACGTTTGTCGCTTCCACGCGCGAGCGAAGAATTTCATCACAATGATCGGGCGTTTTAATACAGTCGACTGTCCGCCCCGCCAGATTCACAACCGCGGTCGCCCCATCCAGCTCACTCACCCACGAACCGACCGAACGGGCACTCCAGACTACATGCCGCCATGCCCCCTGTTTCCTTGGCGCATGCCGTCCTAACAACACAACATCATAATCGAACTCAGACAAATAACGCGCTAAGTTCAACCCCAGAAACCCGGTGCCCCCGGCGATCACAATTCGTTTCTTCGTTTCCATACTGATTTGACTTTGTACTGAAGAAGCTTGCTGCATTTAATATCGAAACGGAACTCCCACAATGTCAAAGGTATCAGCCTGATCCTTACTGATAAAGGCACGCAGATCTTTTGGAGACACAGAGTCAGAAATAAAATGCACGCCGCCATCACAACTCAAGACCAGGTATCCATTCTCTGTGAATCCACCAAAGCGGGGAACGGTCGCATTTTTCGAGTACGCGATATCAACCGGCTTCGTCCAGGGGGCGCGACTCCGCGACTCGGCCAGCATGAGCGTCGAAGCGGGCCACTCTTTGATGTCCGTGTATTGAGTGACTTCGCCCGGATCAAAGACCGTTCCGGTTCCCACTACCGCGTAAAAAGCACTCTCAGTCGAATCAGGTTTGTCGCGGGGATGGCGATAGACAGACGGCATAGTCTTGAGCACTTTCTGGTTCGCGGCGCTGTCCCAGGCTTCGTTGATATCGTAGCCACATTTTTTAATCGCTGCATGATACAACTCTCGGTCCATATACTTGAGCCTGACAGGCGCCGCGCCATCAATCAATTCTCTTAATAACGGCAGCAGTTCCACCCGCCAACTGTGTCGCGTCTTCCCATCCGCAGCATAAAGAACCGCAGGCGGAAACTGCCCAAACAGATCGTGGTAGTTATGCATGGCCAGACCAATTTTCTGAAGGTTCTTAAACCCGGCCGTTTTTCGAGACAATCGTTCTGCTTCCTCATACGTCTTCGGTTCTTGAAATGCCTTCTCTGCCGGTTCTTCTGTGGATGCGGATCGAAGCCAAACCAAAGGCACAAGAACGGGAATCAAAATCACTAGAGACTTAGACATGCTGCGCTACTCCTGATTGATTTCTAAAAGTTGACTCAGCGTGAAAGTGATGATATTTCACTGTGAAACACAACTTATAGAAACGCTTCATGCGGATTCTTGTCTTTGAAATCGGCAGCAATTTTATTTGCTGTCCAACCATTTGAATTTAGGGAAAGACGAACGCTTTCGATACTTCGCTTTGAACCAGTTTAAATCGGGGAACACCGGAATGGGATTCTACATTCGGATTTCGAACCAATGTCCCTGAAACAGCAATCGGCTCATAATGCCACTTCCAGGATTTCCCGTCAGGCAGTTGAACCATGAGTGTTTTCTCAAGATCGGGCTCCCATCCGAACGATGAACCAGGCCGCTCGTAACCCATCTGGAATTCGTTCAACTGGAGTTCACTCCGCGGCAGCGCACACCCTTTGAGGCAAACTTTCTTTCCTGACCATGCTGACAATCTCAACGAATATTTTAAGAGTGGGAGATCTTTTACTCTTGAGATTCGTCTGTGGTGGAAAGTCGCGTGTGTAGTCGTTTCCAGAGAGTCAACTCGACAAAGAGTTGCAGATTGATGATGAAGAAAATCATTAGACCAATCAGCGCTGGTATGTTCCAGTTGACCAGTGCCAGATACAGGATCGCGACGAAACTGGCTGTAGTCAGGACAGCGGAAAAGAGAGTCAGTCCCGAGATACTGCGTTGAGATTTCAGTTGAATCCCTTTCGCAAGCAGAAAGTAGAGCAGGCCTATGATCAGATGCAGTACCGCGCCGATCAGAATAGCAGGGTGCATAACGAGGCCGACAGCGAGTAGAACAGAGCCAAAAAACAGGCAATAGCCGCCCGTAAAGCGAGTGAGTTTCGAAATGTTTTCGATGTACTTTATCTCAGTGGCGGAGCTCAAGTCCATTTAGTCATTACTCTGATCAGGGGCTGTTACAAACATTAAATCACTGATCTTTTATCAGCCGGGATTTCCCATATGGGTTGAGCCTGGAACCGATCCAGACTCGCAAACTCCCCGATTATAACAACAACCCCCACCCCAAGTCTAATTTGTGTGGATTTTTCGAAACCTTTCCCGTCTTCCAGCCCGTGCAATCCGATGTAATTAACAGAACGAAAATCATCAGTGACTTAGGCATGCAGAGTTTCTCCTGCCTGTATTCTGAAGGTTTCGATTTGTACCAGAAATGCGAGTACGCATGGGGACACCATCTAGAAATGCTCCTCATGCAGATTTTTGTCTTTAGAAATCAACGGGATTTCGTTCTTGTCCAAACATTTTGAATTCAGGGAAAGACAAATGCCTTCGATACTTCACTTTGAACCAGTTTAAATCGTGGGGCATCGGAATGGGATTCTGCATTCGGATTTCGAACCAATGTCCCTGAAACAGCAATCGGCTCATAATGCCACTTCCAGGATTTCCCGTCAGGCAGTTGAACCATGAGTGTTTTCTCAGGATCGGGCTCCCATCCGAACGATGAACCAGGCCGCTCGTAACCCATCTGGAATTCGTTCAACTGGAGTTCCCTGCGGGGCAGCGCGTATCCTTTCAGACAGACATGTTCTCCCACCAGCGCTGTCAGCTTCTGTCGGGAGTGCTTGCTGTCCTGCATGAGGGCAGCAAAGTTGATACGTTGGTATCCAGGCAACGTTTCAGATCGAAACTGGATCTCATACCAGACCGGTGCAAGAATGCCAAAAATCAGTGAAAGGCAGATCCCCACTTTCGCCAGATTCCGACCACTGAGTTCATAGCGACGAATCGATTTGAGCGCAACGAAATCCAGTATGATTCCTGGAACTGTAAACAACGCCAGCCACGGAAACAGCATTCCCAGAATACTGAATGCTCCCAGCCCGGCTGACACGACAGCCAACAGTGAAATCGGTGAATAACGGGAAATATCTTCCGCAGAGTCAGATTGGTCCATTTTGCTATTCTTCGAAACAACAGGGAACCTGTGAAATCAATCGAGTGATTGCATTGTCAGTCCCTCTATCCTACACGATGAAACCAGCAAGTCTCGATTAAAACATTTCGTACCCGGTTACAAAATAAATCAACGAGTCAACAATCAGCGCCAGCCCGACCAGTACCAGTAAAATCGGCATCAGAAAATTGCTGATGCCCACCAGCCAGTCATTGATTTTTCGTAATACTTCCTGGATTTTCTGACCAGAAGTTGCAGACAACACAGGAACCAGAGCAAATGGCAGCGCATAGAGGACGTTATATCCCGCTAACACAGTCAGAGACGTCATCGGTGTCAGGTCGGCTTTCAGAATTTGATCCAAGGCAGCGAAGTAAGGCAACGCGAAAGGCAAGCCCATGAAATTGACAATCATCCCCAGGCCGACCGCCGATAAAGGCGTTAACGAGCGACTCTCCTCCGCCTGTTCCGACTTTTCTGTTTTCCAGGACAGGAAACCAACCCAGAGTAGAATCACACCTATCACAAAGCCGATGATGTAATCGATCTATTGTGGATTCGATAAGTGCTCGGAAATCTGTTCGATCCCAATCGCGATCACCACGCCTGCTCCGAAATAAGCCAGCGTATGCCCCAGCAGGACAGCACAGCTATTCACAACAGGCCGATTTGTCCCAGCCGCATAGACCAGAAAGGCGAATAACACCGGATTGACGACATCCGCAATCAGAATCGGAATCAGGGTCATCCACAGCTCAAACATAGACTCACATCCTTTTGAAGTCCAAAACCAACACGCGTCCGTACAATGGCTGTCTGCCAATAACAGCGGACTTACTATGAACCTCTCGGCCAACTCCGCTCAAAACGTGAGTCTATTTATCACCGTTCGAATGTTTTCACTTTGAATCGGTACCGCACGGTACTCACTCATCGCTACGCCTTGACCGGATACCGGCTTGCAATGGCGATCCGGTTCCAGGCGTTGATCACCACAATCAGCCATTCGACTGCGGAAATCTCTGCATCCGACAACAGCTCCGCAGCCTGTTCGTAAACCGCAGCGGGAACCTGTCCCTCTGCAATCAAGGTCACAGCTTCGCACATCGCCAGCGACGCCCGTTCCTTGTCATTGAAATAGTCTGTCTCCCGCCAGGCAGGTAACACACTGATCCGATCGCTGGATTCCCCGCTCGCCAGTGCATCGCGCGTATGCATGCGGACACAAAACGCACACTGATTCAGTTGAGACGCACGCAATCGTAACAAATGTGAAAATCCAGCCGTCATGCCCGTGGACAGTACATACTCACTCGTCGCGCGCTCCAGATTCATGATGTTCTGATACAACTCCGGTGCCACTTTACTCAGAACCACTCGTTTTTCCATAGGTCACTCAATATTAATCCTGTGTTCATAGCGGAATGCAAATGTCCTTTAATTCCAAAACGTGCACAAATTTCTTCTCAACCAGACTGTCGCAACAAATTTACCGCATCCGTTGGTGCATAAACTCAAATGCGCGTTGGTACGCAGCGACGATCAGTTTCGGATCACCGCCCGCCAAACCGTGTTCGGCGTTGGGAATCGTCACCAGTTCGTGTTCGACGCCATGCTGTTTTAATTGTTCTGCCATCAACGTCGACTGCTCGTAAGGTACGTCGGTATCGTTCGTGCCATGCACCATCAAGGTCGGCGGATAATCTTTCGTCACGTTCTTCAGCGTCATATAGGGATAGAACTTTTCGGGTTCGCGGTGGTGATCCCAGCCGGCCACCTCTTTCGGCCAGATCCCCTGCTGACGACAATATTCATAGAAGCCACCCCGTTGTTTTTTGCTCTCCCGCGAATCTGCAATCGGAGGACCATCAACCTGCGCGTAGGCTTCTGCTTTTGTGAATTTCGTTTGATGACGTGCATGCGGGCTCGGCTTGCCGATCCAGTCACCGATCAGATCCCCATAACCCCAGAACGGAACCAAAACCGTCGGTCGCGGCTTTGCCCGATAACCGGCGATCATTGTCATGCAGCCTCCCGCCGACCCGCCAGAGACCGCCACCTTACTGGTATCAACATTGAACAGCGCGGGGCCTTTTTCATGCAGCCAGGTAAAACCGTCTTCCAGGTCGGCAATGATCTCGGGCAGTTTCGTTTCTGGCGCCAGACGATAATCAAACGAGACCACGGCATAACCGGCGCCCAGCATATCCTGCAACACGCGACCACTCACGCCGCCCCGATGCCCGACAATAAGTGCGCCGCCATGAAACCAGACCATCACGGGCCGCGTCTTGTTATCATCGGCCCGATGCACGTCGGCTTTGATCTCCAGATCACCCACCGTTTTATAAGTGAATGTTTTGACTTTAGTGTTGGGCGGCTTCGCATTGCTCAAAGTGGGCAGGCACAAAGCAGAGGCACCGGCGGCACAAACTCCCAACATCTCACGCCGATTCATTCTGGCTGGCATTGGTTGTTCTCCTGAAAAAATGATTCTGGTCTGATCCCACGATACCAGAAACAACATGCCACGAGCAAACCGGAAACCGTTATCGCGTAGAAAAACAGACCAACAGCACAATCATCCCCACCACAGCCAGAAACAGGCTCCAGGCGCTCTGTTCCGAAATACGTTCCGGATTTCGCCACCAATCCCGCAATGCACCCAGTCGATGCCACAACCAGAAACCAGCGGGCACCGTCAGTAAACCAAAGCCCCACATGATCCACAACGGCGTTCCCGTTTGGAGCATCACACCACAATCGCCGATGCCTTCCAGCGCACCGCCGGCGATGTAGGCACCGTTGGCGATCAAACAGAAACCAGCAAAGAATTGAACAAGCTTCACCTGAGACCAGCCGCGTTTATGCACGATCCACAGTACGACTAACGGCACCACAACACCCAGAATTGGTCCGGCCCAGACCACGACCGCCGGGTAGGGATTCGCAGATAAATCCGTGCGTGAAATCGCCAGCGGATGCAGCACAACGCGGGACACGGTTCCGCCCGTCAGCAGACCACCGAGCACATGCCCCAGTTCATGCAGTCCCATCATCGCCAGCCAACAGCCAGGCAGCAGCGAAATACAAAACAGGAGTTGATAAAATCGCGACACGCTCACTCGACACCGCCCCTGGCCACATATTGGGAATTCTGCCTCTATCATAATTACTTAAATCAATATGCAGTATACACTTAAAACACGCGTTGTATAGAAAATCTGATCAGGCTTCAAACTCATGGTATTCTTCAGAAAAGTCGTCAAATGTCGGGTGACAGAGCCCGAAGTCGGCTGTTATGATGAAAACCCAACCTTTTATTAGCTTCCTTTAGTTTTACCCGATCAAGAAGTTGTCCATCATGCTCCACAGAGTTTTTCTGAAGCACACGCTCACCCTGTTTACCTTTCTCGGTTTCTGCGGCCTCTCCTTTTTCTCGCTGTCGGGCGAAGAAAAGCAGCCCGAAAAACCAGCCGCAACCCCCGCCGATCAACCGTTGATCGTGTTCATGATTGGTGAAGAAGGTTACAAGACGGCCGAAAGCCTGCCTGCGTTCGCCAAAGCGCATCTGCAACCCTTGGGATTTCGCACGCAGTTTGTCTTCACTGATCCAAAAGATCCGAATTCCTTTCCGGGTTTGGAAGTCATCAAACAAGCCGATCTGCTGTTCCTGAGCGTTCGCCGCAAAACATTACCGGCCGCACAGATGAAATTGATTCGCGCGTATCTCGACTCAGGTAAGCCGCTGATGGCACTGCGAACATCCAGCCACGGATTCGCACTCAGTAAAGGCGAACCCGCCGACGGTTATGTCGAATGGAAAGAATTCGACACAGAAGTCCTCGGCGGCGAATACGCGGGCGACTTTGGAAACAAAACCCCCACCGACGTCACCACACAACTGCGGGCCGAACAGGACCCGATTATGGCAACGGTCCGCAATAAATATTTCCGCAGTGAAGGTTCGATGTACAAGAGCATCAACCTCAAACGTTCCACTAAAACTCTCCTGCGAGGTCTCTCAAACGTAGACGGTCAACCGGTACAGATGCCGGTCGCCTGGACGAACACTTATAAAAAATCGCGAGTGTTCTATACGTCGCTCGGCCATGCTGGCGATTTTAAAATCAATACATTTACTCATACGCTGGTCAACGCCGTTTACTGGTGCTTGAAAAAAACGCCGCCTCAAGTTGATGTCGCCGGCAAAATCACACGCGATCGCTTCAAAAAAGATGTCGCTGGCAATGAGCAGGTTGACAAGGTCATGAAATCGTTCAAAGGCAGAGGAGAGGTCGGCGATGAATCTGATCCGACGCCCCCCGAACAGGCCGTTAAACTGTTTCAGGTTCATAAAGATTTCGAAATGGAAAGTATCGCTGCCGAACCCGAAGTGATGCAGCCCCTCTACATGAGCTTCGATCATCGGGGACGAATGTGGGTCGTTCAATACCTGCAGTACCCGTTTCCTGCCGGATTGAAAGTGGTCAAATACGACCAATATTTACGAGCCGTATTCGATAAGGTTCCCCCACCGCCGCCCAACCATTTTAAAGGCGCCGATAAAATCTCGGTGCTCGAAGACACTAACGGGGATGGCACGTTTGATAAAGTCAAAGACGTGATTACCGGCCTGAATATTGTCTCTGCCGTCACCGTCGGCAAAGGCGGCATCTGGGTGCTGAATCCTCCTTACCTGATGTTTTACCCTGATGCCAACGGCGATGATATTCCCGACGGCGATCCCGAAGTACATCTTTCAGGCTTTGGTCTGGAAGACACGCACTCTGTCGCCAACAGTCTGAAATGGGGCCCCGATGGCTGGCTCTACGGTGCGAACGGCAGTACCACCACCGGCACAGTCAGCTCCGAAGCCACCAAAGGCGTGCACTTTAAAGGTCAAATGATCTGGCGTTACCATCCTGAAAGTAAAATCTTCGAGATTTATGCAGAAGGGGGCGGCAACACATTCAGTGTCGAAATCGACTCCAAAGGCCGTGTCTTTTCCGGAACCAACAACGGCAGCACGCGCGGCATGCACTACGCACAAGGTGGCTACGCCCATAAGAACTGGGGCAAACATGGCCCACTGACCAACTCTTACGCGTTCGGCTATTACGAACACATGCGACATAAAGGATATCAGGAACGTTTCAGCCAGACCTTTTCCATCTACGAAGGCGGCACTTTCCCTGCGAAATACAATGGCGCCGTCTTCGCTGCGAACTCACTGCACAACCGCGTGATGGCCAGCCATCTGATCCAAGATACGTCAACGTATCGTACAGAAGATATGCCGCCGATCGTCTTAACGCAGGATCGCTGGTTCCGCCCGGTGGACATTAAAGTCGGCCCCGATGGCAGTGTCTATCTGGCAGACTGGTACGACAGCCGCCTGACGCACGTCGACCCGCGCGACAACTGGCACAAAACCAGCGGCCGCATTTATCGCCTGAAACCAACCAATTTCGAGCCCCTCAAACCGTTCGACCTTTCTAAGCAGACGAACGACGCGCTGCTCGAAACACTGGGACATTCCAATAAATGGTTCCGCCAGAAAGCCGTCCAGGTGATTGGCGAACGCGGCGATCAGTCAATGATTCCTGCACTATTGAAAATTGTAAAAAGTGAAAACGACGACCGCGCGCTCGAAGCACTCTGGGCGTTGAATCAACTTGGTGCCTTCGACGAACAGCTCGCGCTGGAACTGCTGGGGCACCGCGATCAACACATCCGCCGCTGGACGATCCGTCTGCTCGGCGATGCGCACCAGACATCAAAACCACTCACAAAAACGCTGGTCGAACTGGCCAAAGTCGAACCGTATGCCGAAGTCCGTTCGCAATTGGCTTCCTCGGCGAAACGACTTCCTGCAGAATCAGGACTCGCTATCACCGAAGTCCTGCTGCAACGCGAAGAAGATCACGCCGACCTGCATATTCCGCTGCTGTTATGGTGGGCCATTGAAAGCAAAGCCACATCCGACCGCGCTGCCGTTCTGAGTCTCTTCTCCAAACCAGACTTCTGGCAAGTGAAAATGGTGCAGGATTATATCCTCGAACGCATCATGCAACGTTACGCCATGGCGGGCGGCGAGGAAAATTACGAGATGTGTGCCAAGTTGCTGAAGCTGGCGCCCTCAGCCGCGCATAAGGAAAAACTGATGGTGGGCATGCTGGAAGCATTCCGCGGACAGAAGATTGATAATCTCCCCGAAACGCTCAGCAAAGAACTCGCTGAATACCAGAAAACGCTGGGCGAATCCGATCTCGCGCTGGCCCTGCGGTTGGGAGACAAAGCCGCCACGGGTCGCGCTTTGAAAATCATCGCCGATAAAAATGCCGACCGTCCCACGCGATTAACCTACATCGAAATTCTGGGACAACTGAAAACCAAAGCAGCCGTTGGCCCCTTAACGGCGATTCTCTCGTCAAGAGGCGCCGACACGCATTCCTTAAAACGCGTCGCACTGCAGGCATTGATGAATTTCGACAACCCAAGTATCGGCAAAAATATTCTGGCCCGCTATCACAGCACGCTGCTCGACGAACACGATGTCCGCAGTACGGCGCAGCGTGTATTGGCCAGCCGCAAGGCGTGGAGCAAGCAGTTCCTGAGTGAAGTCGACGCGTGGCGCATCAAGGCTAATACGATCCCCCTGGATGTCGTGCAACAAATGGCGCTGCACGATGACCCGGAAATCAAAGCCAGCATCAAAAAGCATTGGGGCAAAGTACGCGGCGCTTCGCCGGCGGAAAAGCTGCAGGAAATGAAACGCGTAGGACAGCTTGTCAAATCAGGGGGCGGCGATCTGGCTTCCGGCAAACTGCTGTTTAGTAAAACGTGTGCGGCCTGCCACACCCTGTTTGACGAAGGAGGCAAAGCCGGCCCCAAATTGACCGGTTACGAACGCGACAACCTGGATTTCATGCTGCTGGCGATTGTTGACCCCAGTGCTGCCATCCGTGAAGAGTTCACGAACTTTCTGGTAGTGACCGACGACGGGCGAACCGTGACCGGACTGATCGACGAACAGACGACGAAAACCCTCACGTTAAAAGATGTGAAAGGCCAGTCAATCCTCATCAACAAAGAGGAAATCGAGCTCCTTAAAGCCTTGGACCTTTCACTGATGCCCGATGGCTTGACCAAAAACCTCAGCGATAAAGAGGTGCGGGATCTGTTCTCTTATCTGATGAGCCGTACGCCGAATCGCGGCAAATAAGCCGCCTTCGAAGCGGGCTGCTCCCCTCGGCCCGCTTCGTTTTTGACTCACTCTGTTTTTACAGAGCTGGAGCTGGGCTTTTCGCCTGGTCAGCGCGGACCTGTCTGAGTTGTGTTAACAATTCGACAATCGCGTTGTGGGCATGATAAGACTGGCTGATCACCAACGCATTGCTTTGTGGAATCGTCGAAATCGAGCCTCCTTGAGATTGAGCGGGCCTGCCTTTCGCAGCTTTATTAAAGACAACGCGTGCAGGGGTAGGTACCTCTAAACTATACGGCTTCCACTCTCCCGGACTGGTATTCCTGATCGCTGCTACTAATGTATCAAAGCTGTAGGGCGAGTTCGTCATGAAATCAGCGACCGGATAAACGCGCGTTTTCAGCATTTCAGATGCTTTGGTTTTGGAGGTAATCAAGATCATTTCCCGATCCACAATATAGGTCAGTTCCAGTGGATCCAAAATTTGCAGCAGCGCATTTTTTAAGCTAATCTTGGAGTAACTGACATCGATGGTCTGATCCGCCGAAACACCAATATCAGCCAGATCTTTTGTCTGAACTGAAATCGGAACATTATGCAAGTGTGAAAAATATATTGTGACTTCATTTAAAGGTATATCAGGAAAGTTAGCTTCTGTGTCTGATTGCAGAGCGGCCTGTAACGTCTCTTCACGCTCGGTTAATGCCGGGTAAAAAAGATGTTTCTTCGGCTTATGATTGACGTTCACCGTTTTTTTCGGTTGAACAGCATTGGTATTCTGCTTGTCTTCCGCATGGACCTGCATCGTAAACCAGCTCGCAGCCAACAGACACGCGACCATCGTCACCGCTGTGTACCTTCTGTGCTTATATTGCATTGGATTCTCCATCGCAGTCTCCTGTTTCTGTTATCATTTTCGATTCATCAAACAGACTAAATCCGTACGAACTTTCTACGACTGTCAATAATATGAGATCAATCTAGATCACGCGCCTGCCGGAGCTGAGTCAGCAATTCCACAATCGCATTGTGTGCGTGATAAGTCTGGCTAATCACCAGTGACCGACTTTGCCGAACCACAGAAATGGTGCCCCCTTCTCCCTTCTCATAAACGGGTGAACTTGGCCCCATACCTGAATCACCAGAAAAACCCCCGTCAGCACCGACGGCTCCGCCACCACCAAAGCCGCCACCACCAACTTGAAAGAAGCCGCCACCGGCACCACCGGCACCTTGCGCTTGAACGGGCTGACTCGGGGCAGACGTTTTACGTTCGCGCCATACTCCCAGGCCGGCATTTCTGATTGCTGCTTCCAGTGACTGATAGTCTTCAGGAGTTGTACCGAAATCTCCCACAGGATAGACGCGCGTTTTCAGCATCTTCTCTGCCTTGATGATTGTGGTAATCTTAACCAGCCCCCGATCGACCACATAAGTTAAACCGATGGGCTCCAAAATAAGACCCAACACATGCTTGAGAGCAATTCCCTTGAGACTTAAATTTACAGGTTCCTCAATTGTTAAGCCTTCTTCTCCCAGATCGTTACTCAAGATCAATATGGGAAAGCCATGTCGCTCCGCGAAGTGATCCATCACATTGGCAAGTGGACTATCGGCAAAATCGCATTCCGTGTCTGCATTCAGCGCATCTTGAATTAGCTGTTCGCGTTTCGTCAACACCGGGTAAAAGACCTGCTTGCTGACCTTGACCTGTGTTAACTCTGTTGATTCGATTGAGTGAACGGTATCCAGAGCAGCAGGCTTTTTCGCCTGAGTGATTTTGGTTTTCTTCTGTTCCCCGTTCGCCGCGATTGTCATCCAGCCTGCAGCCAGGCAAACGACAGTTGCGACAACGAACTTTCGTTTCAATACTCCACTCATGATTGACTCCCCCTCAAATTTATTTTTGATCGTTCTCGCAGACACACCCCGCGGTCCGACTGGATTACCTACTTATTTTCAGTTGACAAACCCTGTTCATCCTGGCGAACCTGCCTGAGCAGGCTTAAGAATTCGACAATCGCATTATGTGCGTCATAATTCTGGCTAATCACCAGCGACTGGCTTCGTGGAAGAATGGAAATGGTTCCCCCCTCAAATGCGTAGTTCTGCGCACTAACACCATTTCCAAAGGAAGTTACCGAGGGCCCCAGTTGGTTGATCCCATCCGGCTTCCATTCCCCCAGCCGGGCATTACGTATGACATCTCTCAAAATATCATAGTCTTCTGGAGTACTACATAAATCAGCCACTGGATAGATACGCATTTTATAGGTTCGATTCGCTTCATAAGCTGGCATGATCTTTACAACTTCGTTATCGACAACATAATCCAGATTCAGCGGCTTCAGAATCATCTCCAATGCACTCTTCAGAGAGACGCCTTTCATCGCAATGCTGACGGGATGATCCGGTTTTAGCCCCTCATTTTCCAGAACATCTGCGGGCAGGAATATATTGATACCATGCTGATCTCGTAATGAATCGAGCACCTTTGGTAGTGGCGTTTTCGGAAACGAGAAGTCTACCTTTGATTGCAGTGCCTCCTGAATTGCCTGCTCGGAACTGGTCAACGCCGGGTAGAACGGTTGTTTGATCTCATGCGTCCGTTGCGCGACAGCTGGTGGTGCGACAGCTGGTTTCACCTCGCGTATGGTAAATTTCACCGGCCAATTGCTGGTTTTCGTGACCGTCGTGCCCGGCTTGTCTTCCGCATTGACTGCCATCACCAGCCAGCTGGCAGTGAAACAAGTAAGTGCCACAACAATGCATTTCGTTCTCAATGACCAAACCATGATTGACTCCATTACATAATCAAATTTTGATATTTTCAGCAGGCGCACCTGATTCTTCGAACTGAAAGGAAACGTTGGCTCTCATGTCAGAGAACGCTTGCCAGTTTCATAAAAACGGCAGCGAAGAATAAGAAAGGGAATGAATGCTCTCGAACACACAAATTTTGATTCTCGAAAAACGAGAACGTGATCTGCAGCTGCTTAAAGAAAAACGTGCTCAGTTTTGAGCGAAATGAAATAAGAAAATAAGCTTGAGAACATCAGCGAGATATAGCATGAAATGATGAATATCTCTTAATGGTAAAAAGTCCACTTCCAAGTGTCAACTTTTTTTTCTCAAAAGAACAACCATTGATCTGATACGGCTCGTCAATCGGGAACGATCAACGATTTCCGTTGTAACACAAATCGTTTGAGAATCAGTAGAAACCCGGGGACCGTCAGGAGATAACCTACGATCAGAAACCCCCATCCCGCGCCGACCGGCCCATAAGTCTTCCCAAAATACCAGACCAACAGCCCGGTAATCAGTTGGCACACCGTATTCAGCACCAGAAACGGTTCCTGTTTGAAAGGACGGATATACGCCATCACACACTGGGAGATATGAATCGGAAAAATCGCCAGCGTGAGCAAAACCGTCGGATAGAGCGGCAGGATTCTCCCCTGCACTTTCTGAATCAGATTCCAGGCTGGTTCCAAAGTCTGCCACGCCGCCGGCAGTTCCACTCCCTGTATCGCCTGCAACAACCAGACGATCAGACAAAACACGGTTCCCCCCGCGAGTAACACCACCGTCGAAACCTGAAACAGCCGACGAAACACGCGGTTCAACTCCGGAATGTTGTTTTGTGAAACCAGTGTCCCAAACAACGGCGCCCGCGTCAGCATCCACGCATAGGCGGCCAGCTGCAATGTGATCAGCGAAGTCCAGGTCATCCCCAGTTGCCCGGAGACTTCTGCCCCCTGATACTGAAACATTAACGGAATCACAAAAGCACTGGTGAAGTAGGCCGCCATCGCTTGAATCGCCAGCTTCCAGTGCAAAGGCCAGATCTCTTCCGACCAACTCATTTGCGGCCCTGGTAAGGGCTTCAACAATGACGCAAAAAAACGTCGATAGCGAACGGCGATCAGCCACAGTTCCCAAAACAGGCGCACCGCAGAAATCGCCACACACGTCCATAACCCAGCGCCGCTGGAGATCGCCCACCAGACGACCAGCGTGCCCGTGATACCCTGCATCGCGCGATACCGATTCGTCACCGCGACCTGATTGCATCCATCCAGTAGTATCACACAGGGAGTCGCCATCAAGCTCAGAGCCGTCAATCCGACCACGCAAAACCAGGGCGCACGCCAGATCACATCGGTCTCCGCTTGAGACAACAGGAAGTAATAGCCGGCCACACCGATGGCTGCTACAAATAGCGTCCCCGCGACGGCGTACCATTTCAGCATCAACGCGGCCAGACTTCTTAAACGTGACAATGCCGACGCGTCACCGGTCAATTCGCCTCGCTCATCGATTTCCAGCTTGGACCATTCATGGCTGGCCAGATATAACGTCACAATCTGCATCCCCATTTCGACGAAGGACTGTAACGCAATCAACGCACCAAAGTTGTAATAGTAGCCTTGCATCTCTTTGGAAAAAAACGCAACCATTAAGAGCATCGTTACGGGGCCGGAAAGAAACTGCCAGCTCCGATTCACCAGCGCATAAAAGACCGCCCGGTTGACTTCCATGCGATTGAGCAATCGACGAGGCCAACTGCGTCGCTGTGGTTGAGGTTCCCGCTGTTCGGTCATGCTGCCGTGATCTGCTCTCTAAATAATTTGATATCAACCTCAACCGGCGGTCTCTGTCAGTTCAGAAACCGCCCGCATCAGATCTGCTTCTGCCTGACACAATGCCTCTGACGTGTTGGAGATCAACAACGCATTCACCAGCCGTAGTGGTTGCCCGTCTATCTGGTCAGGCGAAGTCGCAATCAACCGCGTTCCCGATGGTTCTTGCTCCGCTACACATCTTAACCAGTTTGAAAAGCGGATACCATACGACTCTTTCCACGGGAAATGCAGCCAACTCGCCACCTGATCAGGCTGCAAAAACCGAGCAAACCCCAGCGCCAGCCGTCCCATTGTATAACGGGCATTGACATCTTGAATCGCACGCCACTGTAACTCACCCCGCTCATTCGAAAACTGCATCGCATCAATGCCCAGCGGACCGAAGTAGCCTGACTGTTGTGCTCGCTTTGCAACGCGCTGTCCTGCTTCGATCGCGGGTTGCCACTCGTTTAACGTTTGCTCGTCAACGCGAATTCGGCTGCCCCGATATTGCCCCCGTTCATCACACAGCAGCAGAGCCAGTCCGATCCATTGAGGCTCACCCTGTCTGGGAATTTCAAACTGCAAACCTGCTTCGGCCGTTCGATTCACCCAGGGTTCCAAAAATAGAGGTTGTCCGTTTGAAAGCCGTTTCGCAGCCCAGCCTCTGACCTGCTCGGTCAACTGCGCGCCCAGCCCGCGCATCCGCTCACGGGCCGACATGCTGAAGTTGGCTTTCACCACCCACGCATTGTCCTGCTCACTTTGTTGCGCATGAAGTTCACTGACCGCAGACTCCAACTCCGTCAGACTTTCCACCTGACGACTGCCTGCCAATATCAGACCCCATTCCTGTTCACATTGAAAAGAAAACGTGCGCGCATTCACCGCTTGAACGGCGGACAGATTTGGCGTCTCAGATTGAAACCCTCTAGTCTGCGCCACCTGACAAACGGCGTCTGACCAGCCCCAGGGAATGAATTTCATCTCGGCAGCCTGTTTGCTGCTTGGCCATTGATTCGTAAACTCTATGCGCGGCAAGCCTGCTTCTGTGAGTTGAGAGACAAAATCCGGCGATACAGTTCCAGGAAGATAAATCAGATCATTGTCCTCAGCCAGACCAATCCAGCAACTGGCCAGACTCGCATTCAAAACCGGAGTTGCTCCCCCTGGCGCAGCATAAACCTCGCTTGCCAATTGATGTTCAAAATCAAAATTTCCCAGAAAGAAGCGGCGCATCAGCTGTCAATCAACCAGAAGCATTACTTTCAAGAACGTGATTTCGTACTTGAATTTACAAAAGAGCCTTGAAGTCTCACACAGAATTTCTGTTATACTATGTCATTCCAGCCAGAACTATCCTCACACGCTTTTTCTCACGAAAGTCAGACTGATGTCCCAGTACAGCAAACACTTCGTCACTTTTCTCAGCCTTTCGATTGTCGTGCTTTTTGTCGCCTGTCTCTCAATTCCCTGTCAGGCTGCGGGAACTTCACCGACAACGCCTTTACAAATTGCAACATTCGAATGCGACATTACGCCTCCCCTTGGCAGCCCGCTCTGTTATGGGCATGTCGCACCGGCAAAAAAGATTGTCGACCCTCTGAGTGCCCGGGGTATTATCATTCTCGGTTCTGAAAAACCGATTGTCATACTGGCACTCGACTGGGTGGGAGCCAATAACGGCGCTCAGGATGTCTGGAAAAAGAAATTAGCAGCGGCGCTGAATACAAGCGTCGACCGTTGTGCCGTTCACTGCCTGCACCAACACGATACACCGGGCGTTGACATCTCGACGAATGCGATTCTGAAACAAAATAATCTGAACGGAATCATGTATGATGAAGCCTACGTGGAAGATGTGATGCAGCGGACGATCGCAGCAGCCCAACAGAGTCTGAAAAAAGTGCAACGGGTCACACATGTCGGCACTGGCAAAGGCAAAGTTGAACAGTTTGCTTCCAACCGCCGCATCCTGGGACCGGATGGCAAAGTCAAAATCGTGCGGTTTAGTTCCTCGCGCAATCCCGCGGCGATCGCAGCACCGGAAGGAACCATTGATCCCTATGTCCGCGTGCTCAGTCTGTGGAATAAAGAGCAGCCTCTGGTGGCCCTCAGTTATTATGCCACGCATCCGCAAAGTTATTACGGTAAAGGAGGCGTCAGTTGTGATACGGTAGGCTTGGCACGATCCATCCATGAAAAACAAACTCCGGGCGTCCCGCACATTCACTTCAATGGCGCCGGTGGTAACATCGGTGCAGGAAAATACAATAACGGCGATCCCGAGAACCGCCCGCTGCTCGCAAAACGCCTCGCAGCCGGCATGAAACAGGCCTGGGACACAACAGAAAAAACACCGATCTCAGCCGATGATGTAGGTTGGAAATCAAAGTCAGTCCTGCTGCCGCTTCGAGAGACGCTGGACGAAGAAACGTTGACAAACATTCTCAAGAATCCAAAAGCACGATTAACCGATCGCATTCGCGCGGCCCGCGATCTGAACTATCTGCAGCGAACCCAGGCAGGCCAAACAATTGACATCACACGCCTCAAACTCGGCACAGCGCAGATCATTCACATGCCGGGCGAACTGTTCGTAGAATATCAACTCGCAGCCCAGAAAATGGCGCCGAGTGATTTCGTCTGCATGGCAGCTTACGGCGATCAAGGTCCTGGTTACATCGGAACAAAAATCGCGTATACCCAGGGAGGTTACGAAACCGGCCGCGTCTCCCGCACCGCCCCCGAAGTCGAAACCGTCTTAATGCAGACACTCAAGGAACTGGTGATCAACAACGAATAACAAAGGAATTCCTCCCCTCTCATCCATCACGTAAAGGCAATGAGTGTCGAACCTTAGTTCAACTCGGGTGCCACTGTCGGCTGGCCCGACAGTGCGCGCATGCGAGCTTCGACTCACTCCATTGAGACTCACAATCTCAGCAATTCGGAGCTCAAAACCGTTCACTCCGACTTCGAAGGCCGCGACCATTTAATCCGGGCGGTATAAATACGGTTGTTGCTACCATACTTTTCGATGCCCACCGGCTGCATCCATTCGGCAACTGTCACCCAGGATTCGTGAGGACTGACTTCAACAACGGCGAAGTTTCCCATACGGGCTCCTTTTTCCGGGACGATAATTCGTTCGGTCTCACGAATCACACGCAGGGTTTTGGGATCGACTTCCGCCATAAACAGTGGTGCCCGGTGACGGAAGACATGGTCATTCTTAGCACCACGGCGCGTATAAACCAGATAGAGTTTCTCACTGTGAGTCACCCAGTGCTGCTGCGTATTATAGTTGCCCAGTTCCTGTCCATCATCAAATTTCCAGACGATCGGTTCCGAATAGTTCAAGCCATCTTCACTGACAGACACATATCCCTTTTCGTCATTCCGCATGGTGAGATAATACTTCTTCTGAAATTTCGTAAGGGAAGGCTCGTACAAACCCCGTTTGATGGGAATGCTATGCGCGCTGCCATGCTTTTTATAAGTCAGCTTTTCGCCATCAAAGTCACAGAGCACAACCGCCGAACTGTATTGTTTCGCTGATTTAGGTTTGAAGTAAACGGGCAGCAAGATCGTGCCATCTTCCAGATCCACGCGCTGGGCCGAACCGGCGCCGCAATTTTCGAATTCGGGTCGGTCGGGCATGGCCATCGTCGTCCAGTCTGACCATGTATGCTCTTTCTGATTATAGACCGAATAAGCCACACTTCGTTTGCGAACGTGCATCACCTTATTATTTTCGTACCGGACTGAGTGACCAGTCCCCAGCAGTTTTTTCGACTTTGCATGCCAGCCGGGTGTAAAGTCACAGATCGCAATTTCCTGTGTGTCCGATAATCGACGGCGGGCTAAGGTATCATGCTTGATCGGCCCGACCCAGTTTTCACCATCCGCGGTCCGCATTTCATTCAGTGCATAAAACACGTCGGAGCCGCTGAGCAACAATTTTTGCATCGTCAGCACAATTGTCGCGGGAAATGGACCCGATTGGGGTATGGCACCCGTCCGCGCTTGCACCCAGCAGGTCTTGCCATCAAAGCCTTCGGTCACGGTCCGTAAATCCACTTCATAAGTCAGCGGCTTTTTTTCATCGCCGGCGTTTACGAAATGGTTTCCGGTAATCAGTAAAACAAGCGTTAAGCAGATCGGCAGCATATTTTTCATGAGAAACCTCTTCTTCGATAATAAGGGAGTATCTCTTTACGATAAGCAGATTTACCACCAGTCTCAATACCAGAGCAAGTAATATTGGCAAGGACCTCTGGTATCGCAGGATTGCAATCTGCGCTGAGCTGGTTTTAAAATGAAGCCGCGTAGGGTATTTCATACATCTCTGGCCACTCTTCTCTTTCCAATTCAAGGAACAGACAAATGCGAACGTGCTCACTCATCGCTGTCTTGTGCTTCATGTCTGCTACAGCTCTGAAAGCTGCTGAGCTAGATTGGATTCAAGTCAGCCAGGATGGAAAATCATTTGTCACAGCAAAAGCGCAGAAACCGTTTGTCCCCTGGGGCTTTAATTACGATCATGACAGAGACGGCCAGCTCCTGGAAGATTACTGGAACACCGATTGGAAAGAGATCGAACAGGATTTCGCCGAGATGAAACAACTCGGTGCGAATGTCGTGCGGATTCATATTCAGTTCGGTAAATTCATGGCGGCCCCCAACCAAATTCGTCCGGCCGCATTCAAGAAGCTGGAAGAGCTGCTTGCACTCGCCGAACGCACGGGCCTGTATCTTGATCTGACCGGACTGGGCTGCTATCACAAACAGGATGTGCCCGCCTGGTATGACCAACTGAGCGATAAAGAACGCTGGGAGGCTCAGGCGTATTTCTGGTCAGCCGTCGCCAAACAATGCGCCAACAGCCCGGCGATTTTTTGTTATGACTTAATGAATGAACCGGTGGTCCACGCCGGCAAGAAAAAAGGAACCGACTGGCTCGGCCCTGCCTTTGCCGGCAAGCATTTTGTACAACGCATTACACTCAGTCCCGATGAACGGTCGCGGCCCGAGATTGCCGCCGCCTGGATTAAAATGCTGGTCGAAGCAATTCGCACACAGGACCAGCGACATTTAATTACCGTGGGGCTTGTGCCCTGGAGCTTGGAACGCCGTGGCCTGCAGTCCGGATTTGTCCCTGATAAAGTCAGTTCGCATTTGGATTTCATCAGTGTGCACATCTATCCCGAAACAGGAAAGGTTGCAGAGACACTGGAAACACTCAAGGGTTTTGATATCGGAAAACCACTCGTGATTGAAGAAACGTTCCCCTTGAAAAGTTCGCCTCAAGAGTTCGAAGAATTCCTCCATAAATCAAAACAACACGCGGATGGCTGGATCGGGTTCTACTGGGGCAAATCGATCGACGAGTACAAGCAGGGCAACACGATCGGCGATGCCATCATCGCCGGCTGGCTGGAGTTCTTCGTGAAGCATGGCCCGCAATTTAAAGGACAGGAGTAAATAGCGAAAAGTGGCCGCGCCTGAGTGTCACTGGTGACCATCATCGAACCGCGAAAGCAGTTGACTTTTTAACTTCAATGGGTGGGCCCGAATGAACATTCGGGCCGAGCGCAGCGAGCAGGAGGTCCCGGAGAAAGCATACGAGAGCGCATCACATTTTACCATAGCGTGTCTCAATCTAATATACTCAGTGCAAATGGCCTCGGAGACGCTACAGTAAAACTGGACACAGTCTAAAGCCCACATGCTGAGTTCAGATAAATCCGTCACTTAACCGTAGGGGCAGCACCCGTGTGTCTGCTTGCCTTGTGGGACTCAACTCTGTTTCACCCTGTGAATGGAACCCGTTTTAACATTCGCACGTTGACCATCAATATCACCCTGCCCCTGCGGGCGGACACATGGGTCTGCACCCTACCACAATATGAATTGAGAATTGTTTCTCTGCTATTGGACCAGCACCGTCGGTCAAGCCGAGCGGTGACACACAGGAGTGTTTTCTGGTGTGAGGAAGCGATCTGGACGATACGATGACTACCACGCTCTTTTCGAAAATATACGAAACCGGAGGGGAGCAAATCAAATTCGGATATCCGCGGAGAGTTGTCCTGTTCAATATCGAACCAGAGTCAATCAGGGTTTGAACACGATGTCGGTCACCGTACCGAACTTTGCCGGTAAAGGCATGTTCGCGAACTGAGGATCATTGCCCACCCGATACTGCCAACGTCCCGCCAAAGGCAACGCACCTGTGGCTGAGATTAATTGTGGTACGGAATGAAAATCGGGGACTTTGGTTTCGCCTGTCACCTGCAACACAATCAGGTTCGCATCATCGACGGCGACCGGCTGACAGTCAATTTGAAAACCGGCGTCTGTTTGTTTGAGAGACACGCCATTCAACCAGGCGTTGACTGCGGTCCCCTCTGCTCCCGCCACTTTCAGCAGCAACGGTTTACCCGACATCCATTTTTCAGGAACGCGAACCACACAACGATACCAGCGGCTCTGATCCGTTTTTCGTGCTTGCTCTACTCCGGGAATCTGCACAATAGACCAATGCGGGGCTTCGTGAACCGTCACCTTTTCCGAAACAGTGACATCAGCCGGATCGAGGCCGGCGGCCCAGTAGATGCCGTTCGCGAGCAGTCGCACATATTCTGGTTGTTTGAAATCTCCGGGATGCCCAAGCGAGGTATAAAACGATTTGCCGCCCTCTTTCCGTTGGAACGTCCATGCAACCGGTTCGGCCGGTTTCCCCTCTATTTTGCCGGTCAATAACACGGTGGTCTTTTTCGCCAGCGGAGCAACTTCGTACAGCGAATACGCTTGCGGGAATGGTTTATCGGGAATTCCGCTCAGAATGGGATTTCGCTTTTGCGCTTCGTTGATCGTAATGAGCGATTTTAAATCGTTGGCGTAATGCCCATGATAATTGCCGCCAAACACTTCCGCGTCAAACTCAGGCCAATCCTGTAATCCCTCAGGTGGCTGTTTACCTCTCAGTGAAAAAGCGTGGCTGGCGGTCCGAATGCCAACAACCGGTTTCCCTGCTTTGACATAGTTACGAATCGCCTGCATCGCTTTTTTCGGCAAGACGCGACGGCGAACACTGAAAAGTACAACGTCGGCATCGTTAATGACCTCGATACCAGGAATTGAATTTCGATCTTTCTCATCGGCAAACACGGTACTCACCCGAAAATGTTTTCCCAGATGCTTGCTGGCAAATTCAGGCAGACTCTCGTTCGTTTGATACTCAGCTTCCGCCATCACAATCACCAGATGCGGGCGTTGATCCCGCTTGAACACAAACGCGTCGCCACCCAGAATCTGATCGCTGGTGATCGTTGGACAGATAAATTTTTCGATGTGTGAGAAGATCAAATCATTGCCAGTAAAATGACTGACGTAAGGCCAGCGTTTCGGGTTATACATCGTGTCGGTCATGTCCCGCACGAGTACGACATTTTTTCCGTTTTTTGCCAGTTGACGCAAACCAAAGGGGCGACCGAGTACACACATATTGGTATGCACGCCTGTCAGAATCACATTTTTAATGCCACGGCTTTCTAATATGCGCCAAACTTCATCCCCTTTGTCGCTGATAAAATCTCTTTCGCCATCAATCGTGATCAGCGGTGACTGACTTTTCCAGGGTAGCGCTGGATTGCGGCCCAGTGATTTCAGTTTCTTTGCCCAGGCCGCATGCTCTGTTGGGTCATCATCTTCACCACCATCCGATTGATCGAGAGGATAGACGGCCCGTTCTTCGCTGGGAATCTTCGAACACCAGCTTTCGATGCCATCGGGGACAGCCCCTTTCTGCGGAACCTGCATCGCACGAACCCGCGCCGGGTGCCCTTTGTAAGCGGGCATGCAATCACTGGGAGCATGGATAATCGTGACGCCTTGGGAACGTGCCGTCTTCAGCAAATTATCGAGACGCGGTGCAAACTCTTCCAGCCGTTTGACGGCATTCAGGCAATGATGGTAATCCCAAACATCGCAGACAATTATCGCCGTTTGTTGCGGGTTCCAGTTTTCCGAACGCTGCAAACGATGGAAGCGTCCGGAATCGTCGCTGGTTTCCTGTTGATATTGCAGTTCTAACTTCAGATCTTCAGCCGACAGAGTGGTTGTCGAAAGGAAAACCAGGCTCAAGCAAGCAGCCAGTTTGTACAAAGTATTCACGTGATGTCTCCTGGTGGCAGGCAACGGGAAGAAACGAAAGAAGTCGTTCTGCCGACAGCTTCGACAGTCCCTTCATTCTAAAGTGACTTAACACCAGAACAAAAGTCTGAAAGCGAAAAACAAAAAAATCCAGCCTGAAAAGAAATTTGCTTTTCAGGCTGGATCAGGAATCTCAGGTGTGTAATAAGCGTTTCGATCTCGGTATTTAGCGACGCGACTCAGCTGATCGGCGATAACGTTGAAGCTGATTTTCGACCTGCTGAATTTTGTCTCTTTTCTGCTGATTCGAAACCGAAGCTTTTTGTGTCGTCTGATTGAATGAAGCAGGCGCCCGAAAAACAGGCGATTCCGACTGAGACATGCTGCTTTGTCGGTCGCGACTGGCAACACGTGGCAGATTACGGCTGATGCGTTTGTCTCTCATATTTTGTTGCGATTGTGGTTTGCGAGTCAGTACTTCATCTGGCTTAAAATGGGCCGATGTTGGCTGTGGTTGATTACTCACTTCCCCCGACAGATAGGAAACAAACTTCGAACTGGCTTTATTGATGATCACCACGCGACTGGCTGACTGAGGTTTGTTCAAAGGGCGAATGATGCAGACGACTTCTGCTTCTCCCGCCTGATCCAAGGCTGTCTGCAATTGAGAAAGGTCTGGATTTCCAGTTGTCGCTGATGTCACAGATCGACTGGGCATCGCTCGCTCCAGAAATTCATCCAACAATTCCTGATCGGGCTCCGATCGTATTTCCTGACGAGAGTCTGCCATCGCCAGCTTCGTTTCGGGAGCACTGTGCTGCATTTCCGTCTGCTTATAAAGCGCGGTCAACTTTGAATCATCGAGTAATTGATGAATGACAGGCAGACCGGCATACAAACCGCGCTGATCTTCTTTATCAACAGCAAAACAGACTCCCACCAGACGGCCGGAGCGATCAAACAAACCACCGCCTGAACGTCCCTGCACGGGCATTCCCGTACATTCAATATTATCAGGTCCTAAAAATCGGTTGAGTTCCGTCACTTTGATTTGTTCGAGTGTCGGCAGCTCACCGCCGTTACATCCGATGCTGGCAACCGCGTCGCCGGCCTTCACTTCATAGTCTATGCTGGCAACTTTCGCTGCAGGAACGGCATTGGAAGTAGGAATTGAAATCAGCCCGACATCTGCTTCCAGATTATAACGGACCAGAGTACCAACATATGTTTCGTGCTTGTCCCCTTGAAAGACATCGACTTCAATTACCGAATCCTTCTTCAACTCGCTGAAAATGTGGCTGCAGGTCACAATCAATGTGCGTCCCACAGCGCTGTGAATAATCGTACCGGAGCCTAGATCCATCCCTTTTCGATCTTTGACTCGAATGCGAACGGTGCTGACGCGCCAGTCATTGACAGTGGGCTGTTTTTGCATCTCTGGCAAATGATCTCCGGCTGATTCGCCGAATTGAGCACGAATCACAGGTTCTTCGACAGACACCGATTCGTCGGCTGCTTTCGATTTTCCAAAGAATGGAATACTGAATCCGCGGGATTTCTTTTCTGGTTTGGTTTTATTCTGTGCCAATTGAATAGGAACATCTGCAGCCGAACTTCGCTTTTTCTGACTGGCTGCGAAAATCAACGGATCAGATTGGTTCGTGTTCGCAGGCGGTTGCGCTTTGGCAGAGGGAATGCGTGCCAGCATCCGTCTCAGGTTACTTTCGGTCGTCGACCCGACAGACCGTGCGACTTCTTTCCCGTCAACCACCAACACAAAAGCGGGAATACTGGAGACGTTAAAACGCCGCGCCAGTTCTGGCTCTTGATCAACGTCCACTTTTTTGATCGGATAACCTTCACGTTTCAAACGCGAAATGAGCGGACTCATTTGTTGACAGGGACCACACCAGGTCGCAGTAAAGTCTAACAGCACCCCTTTGGGAGTAGCCGCCTGTGCCGAACCTGAAAGTACCAGAAATGATAAAACTACTGTCGTCGTAAACTTCATCTACCAACTCCTCAAAAAGGTTGGTTTCAACGCATGACGCGTTACCGATTCAGATAAAGGGGTAATTTCTCGAAGCCCGGTTTGAGAACGGAAAATTGTTCTCAATTCTGAGCAGACAACCCGAAAGGTTGTCAAATACAGAGAAGCGGAGCAAAGAGATTGAAATACAATCCCTGCGTGAGCGAGAAACTGTTTCACCCCTCTCTTAATCTGAAGAGAGTCGACAGTTTGAAAATTCACAGCCTGATTGAACGTGTCAACAGACGTTGTCTGTGAAATTAGCTTCACGATGCGGCTTCCATGCCTAACGGTTGGGTCCAGTGAATGACTGGCAATTTGGATGATTTAACAATGAAACGAGCCTGGTCTTCCTAACCATCTGCTCTGAATCGTGCGAATTGTCGGTTCCGTACCTAATGTAGCAATATCTTTAAGAAACAGGATCAGAATCCCATTTGTGACAGGTAATCTAAAAACATGCACCTTGCATACCACAAGCACAAATTAATTTGCGAAATATTCGCGAGAAGACGTAAATACATTAAAGAGTATTCTTTGTAAATAGGATTTTCTCTGGAACCTTTTACAATTGGCTCTCTCCGAAATCATTTTGGTGACTTTTTTGCAAGACATTGTAATTTTTACCTTATTTTTCATCATTTTTCGGCAAGCATCGCTGGGGGCAGGTTGTGGCGACAAGTCACTGCAAATGAGGGGGATTTTCAGGGGACAATCAAACTGTTTGTGTACTTTTCTGTTCTGAAAGAACTATAATGAAGTAGCAACCCGTTCCGAAGGAAATAGAACGGAGCCGGTTTTACCGCCATCGACCTAAACAGCTAATAAATAATGATTTACACCCCTGATGAAAGATCACATCTTTCTCAACACGATCCTTCCTTGAACATCGTTACAGATCCTTTTTCTGTTTCCCCTATACAAATACACCGACAGGCAATCTTGCCAGACACGATTTTGCTTTGCGAGACACCGTTTCCACAAAATCGTTTTAAGAAGTTGAAAACCTTTATATATTCCACTTTTGATCGACTGACGCTCATGAAACAAATATTCCCCGCTTTAATAGTACTCCTGCTGTTAATCCCGACTGGTTGTAGCAAACAGGAAGAGGTCACCTCCTATACCGTTCCGAAGCAAGGTGCTGATCTTGGTCCCTCTGGGGCAGATAGCACGACAGCGCCCGCGAAAGAAGCTCGCATGCTGGCGGCGATTTTGCCCGGTGGTACACAGAACTGGTTTTTCAAAATGACCGGCTCTCCCGATCAGGTGCAGGCCGAGTTTGATACCTTCGTTGAATTTCTCAAATCCATTACCCTCAAAGGGGACAAGCCTGAATGGACGGTTCCGGAAAACTGGGAGCAGGAACCGGGACGCTCAATGCGATTTGCCACATTAAAAGTCAAAGGCAGTGATCCCGCAGTCGAACTGTCAGTCATCCCGCTGCCCGCCGGCGATTCGCTGGAAGCAGATCTGATTTCAAACATCAACCGCTGGCGCGGGCAGGTTGGTCTTTCAGACATCACAGCCAAAGACATTCAAGCCGCTTCCGAAACCACCCCCACTCTCGATAGCCCACTGTTCAAGCTCAAAGCCGGCGATCAAACGCTGACCGTCGTCAGTTTGAAGGGAATGATGGCAGGCAATCCCATGAGTCGCGCGCCTTTCGCGTCCGGCATGATGGGTGGTGGCGCGGGACAACCTGCACGGGGTCCTGCACCGGGTCCTGCACCGGGTCCTACACCGGGTCCTGCAAATCCGCCGGCAGCCGCTTCCGCACAACTCAAATACAAAACGCCCGAAGGCTGGAAGCCCGGTCGGAGTGGCGGAATGAGAAAAGCCGCCTTTAATATCACAGCCGGAGGCGAAACCGGTGAAGTCACCATCATCGATCTTTCCAAAGAACATTCTCCCTTACTTCCCAACATCAATCGCTGGCGCGGACAGGTCGGCTTGAAAGATATCACGGAAGCAGAACTCTCCAAAGAATCCGAACAATTAAAGGCAGGCGATCTGGAAGCCACCTATGTCAAACTGATTGGCCCGAAAACGTCCAAGCCAGCCACGGCAATTCTGGGTGCCATTATCTACCGGGAGAACCTGGCCTGGTTCGTCAAGTTTACCGGCCCCCCAAAACTGGCGGAACAGGAAGCAGATCGCTTCAAACAGTTTGTTCAATCAATCCGATTTGAATAGGCGACTAAGCGAGATTACTCAAAGTCATATTTATTGAGTTTCAGTTTCAGGAAATTATTATGTCGACGAATACACTTTCAGATAAATCCAGCGAATTTGCTACTCCCGAATCTGACTCTGGTTCCGCAAATGCCAATGAGCTGTTCCTGAAATTCCTGACTCCGTTTGCTTCTCTGAAACTAACCGTCGTCCTGTTCGCGATGGCGATTTTCATTATCCTGGCCGGTACTATGGCGCAGGTCAACAAAGACATCTGGGTCGTCATCGATGAATACTTTCGCACCGGTTTCGCCAAGATAGAATTTAACATTTTCTTCCCCCCTTCTTTTTTTCCCGATATCAATCAACAGAATATACCCGGCTTCATATACTTCCCCGGCGGCTGGCTGATCGGCTTTATGATGGGCATTAACCTGTTCTGTGCTCACTTCCTTCGTTTTAAAGTTCAGGCCAAAAGCTCTCGCCGCGCTGTCGGCTGGGCCACCATTGTTGTAGGTCTGCTGATCACCTGGGCCGTGATCGCCAGCGGTTCCAATAAAGATGGTTTTCAGGAAAACCCCCTGTTCAGTTGGTCCGCGTTATGGACGATGATCGAAGTCGGAATGGCGGCATCGATCATTGGAGGCATCTGGCTCTTTTTTCAAATTGAATCATTTCGCAAAATCGAACGCTGGCTGATTGTGGGAGGCATCGCGCTACTAACCTGCCTGCTGGTCTGGTTTCTTGCACAAGGCGACGCGGCTCGTTTCAGTGATTCCTCGATGCGTATCCTCTGGCAATTGATCAAAGCAACCTTTGCCGGTCTTGTGCTGCTGGCTGGTTGTATCATCCTGTTTAAAAAGCGGGCGGGAATTGTTCTGCTGCACGGCGGCATTGGACTGATGATGCTCAGCGAACTCATGGTCGGCACCATGGCTGTCGAAACCCAGATGATGGTCACTGAGGGTCAAACAATCAACTATGTGCAAGATGTCCGTGAAGTCGAAATCGCGATTATCGACAAAACGAATCCGAAGCATGATCAGGTCACGGTGATTCCCAAATCAATCTTGCTGGCGAAACAACAACAGGTTGTCTCTGATCCTAAACTCCCGTTCGACTACGAACTGGTTGAATATTACCAGAATTCTTCGTTGCGAAGGGTCTCCTCGTTAACTCCTGAAGAAAAAAAACTTGTCAAGAATCCGGCGACAGCCGGCGCGGGCAAGGAGTTGATTGCCATACCAGTACGTAACACCTCCGGGACAGACATGGGGGGGGCTATTGATATGCCAGCCGCTTACATCAAAGTGATTGACAAAAAGACGTCTGAACCAGTGGGCGTTTATCTACTCAGTCTGGAATTGGCATTTGGTACAAGCGGCGAACAGATTGTCGTAGACGGCACATCCTATGAGCTTTCCCTCCGTTTTAAACGAACCTATAAACCCTATAGCGTAAAACTGATTGACGTCAGAAAAGATGACTACGCCGGCACCAGCACCGTAATGAATTATTCCTCGGACATTCAACTGGTAGATCCCACGACTAACGTTGATCGCGAAATCAAAATCTGGATGAATAATCCGCTCCGCTACAGCGGCGAAACATTTTACCAAAGCCAATATCATGCTGACCCCAGTACGGGTAAAGAATCGACAACACTCTCCGTCGTCACCAACATGGGCTGGATGATCCCCTATGTTTCCTGCATGATTGTCGCCGTCGGTATGTTGTATCATTTCATGATCACACTGCTGCGATTCCTGGGACGGCGTGAAAAGCAAACCACAGAGGTTACCGCCGCCTCTGAATCATCATTTCCCGGTGATGCACAAAACGAGAACGTTAAAGACAAGAAACACTTTTTGAAGATTCTGAATACCGTTCTGATTCCCACTCTGATTCTGGTGATCTTCGGCGGCTATCTCATGAGTAAAGCCCGCGTTCCTAAAACGTCGTCAAATCAAATGAACCTGTATGAATTCGGTCAACTCCCGATTCTATATCAGGGACGCTCCAAACCGATCGACACCCTGGCCCGCAACAGCCTGCGGGTGATTTCCGGTCGACAGGACTTCAAGGATCAAAACGGAAAAACGCAACCCGCGATCAAATGGCTGCTGGATACCATCGCCAAACCGCGTGACGCTTTTAAATACAATGTCGTGCGGATTGAAAACCCCGAACTCCTGCATACGCTTGGACTGGAAAAACGCGAGGGCTTCCGTTACTCCTTCGACGACTTTATTCAAAAGATTCCCGAACTCACAAAACAATCTGATCTGGCACGCAAAGCGGGGCAGGGAAAAGCCAGTTTATATCAATCACAAGTACTCGAGCTGGAAAGTAAGATCGGCACCGTCGATTTAATCATTCAGGCATTCACACCTCCTAATATCCGCGCGGAATCGGCCCGTGATGATTTAATCGAAGCCATCCGCCGCCATGGGGCACTCGAACGCCGCAATCCTCCTCGCTCTGTTCCGCCGGGAGGTGAAGCGGAAGAAGAGGACGATTGGCAAACGTATTCCTATGCCTGGACCCGCGACCTGGTCAAAGCCAGTTTCTCCAAAGACAAAGAAAATGAAGCCACACAAGCCTGGACAAAAATCCTGGTCGCCTATTCCAAAAACGACGTGAACGAATTCAATAAAGAAGTTCGCAACTATCAAACCTGGTTGAAAAAACATCAGGCGACATTGCCACAAGTCAATTTATCCAAAATTGATTATGAAGCATTCTTCAATCACTTTGAACCGTTTTATTATTCCTCGGTTTTGTATCTGATCGCGTTCGTACTGGTCTGTTTTTCATTCTTGTTCTGGCAGAAACCATTGGGCAACGCCGCCTTCTGGCTGATTGTCCTCACGTTTGTCGTTCATACGTTCGCCCTGATTTCCCGCATTTACATCTCGGGTCGTCCTCCGGTCACCAACCTTTACTCCTCTGCCGTCTTTATTGGCTGGGGCGCTGTGCTGGCGGGAATCGTTATCGAACGCATGAATCGGTTGGGCATTGGAAATTTGCTGGCATCGGTCGCTGGTTTCTCCACACTGCTCATCGCTCACATGCTGGCTGGCGACGGCGACACGATGACCGTACTGCAGGCGGTGCTGGACACCCAATTCTGGCTCGCCACTCACGTGGTCTGTATTACACTCGGTTATGCTGCCACGTTTGTAGCCGGTTTACTCGGCCTGTTTTATATCCTGTGGGGAACCTGTACCCCTCGCATGACGGCTGACGCAGGCAAAGAAATCATTCGCATGCTCTACGGCGTGCTCTGCTTTGCCATTTTCCTCAGCTTTGTAGGTACCGTGCTCGGCGGACTCTGGGCCGACGATTCCTGGGGTCGCTTCTGGGGCTGGGACCCGAAAGAAAACGGGGCGCTGATTATCGTGCTCTGGAACGCGCTGGTCCTGCACGCTCGCTGGGGAGGCATGGTCAAAGATCGAGGGCTGGCGACCCTGGCGATCGGCGGCAATATTGTCACCAGTTGGTCCTGGTTTGGCGTCAACCAACTCGGCGTAGGACTGCACTCCTATGGCTTCACAGACGGAATTTTGATGGCACTCGGACTGTTTATCCTTTCACAGCTGGCCGTGATGGCAATCGCCTTGATTCCACAAAACCGCTGGTGGAGTTTCAAAAGACGCAATGCCTGATTGAGAGTGAGAATCGGAGCCCAGTTCGTTTTCGCCGGTTCTTAAAAGCAATTTTGGATAGAGATACTGCCTCCCAGGCTTGTGTGCAAACTCACGCCAATCGGCAAGGTTGCCCCATCTCCACTGATCCAGACAGCTAGTACCAGCGGAGTCCCTTCTTCGGTAACCGGCCCACCAAATACACCTTGACGTGTATCGTATTCTGAATGTGTTTCAACCACTAGCATATTCAGGAGCGAAATCGATGCCCGCAGCCCAGCCACCACAACGTACCGACCAGCGGCGG
>Ga0222668_1000151_pt1 | contig 49690 bp, 51 predicted proteins | sample AntAcemetagen728_FD_179823 | JGI IMG/M metagenome (GOLD analysis project Ga0222668, IMG submission 179823) | Saline water microbial communities from Ace Lake, Antarctica - #728 | ecosystem: Environmental > Aquatic > Non-marine Saline and Alkaline > Saline | place: Antarctica: Ace Lake...
AACTTATTCTCACTAGATTAACAAAATAGCGTTAAAAAGATTCTTTCTTACCTCTTTTCTTGCCCTGACATCTGAATTACATTTGTCTTGGTGAAAATTCTAAACTACACAGATCAATCAAGGGTAAGTTCGCTTATCCGCCTTGCAGAGGATCCCGATCCACATGTTTATTTACATGTGAAAGATGAACTGGTGCGCATGGGCAATGGCGTGGTCGCAACACTCGAACAGAGTTGGAGTGACCATTATATTGAAGTGCATCACCGCGATCGAATTTTTGAAATTATTCGGCAAATTCAAATCAACGAAATTAAAACTGATCTTGAAAAGTGGCGCGAATCATCAAATCGCGATTTATTAAAAGGTTCTCTGATTATTAGTCGTTTCCAATTTCCGAATGTCGATTATGAAACAGTTGATCTTGAATTAGAAAAAATTAAGCAAAAGGTTTGGTTGGAGATTAATGAAGAGCACACTGCTTTTGAAATTGTCAAAATTTTTAACCACGTACTTTTTGATTTATGTGGCTTCCAATCGAGTGAAAATAATTTTTATACGCCACAAAACTCATTTATCAATACCGTTCTAGAATCAAAGAAGGGCAACCAATTGAGTTTGTCGATTCTTTATTCTGTCATTGCTCAAAAATTACAAATTCCTATTTATGGAATCGATTTGCCCAATCATTTTGTGCTCGGTTTTATGGATGAGTTCCAAACCTTAAAGATGCTCGGGCTAGCGCATGACGAACGCAATGTCTTATTCTATATCAATCCGTTTAGTAAAGGACGTATTTTTAATCAGAATGAAATTGAGCATTATTTGCGAAAATTAAACTTGCCCTTGCAAACGAATTACTTCGAACCATGCAGTAATTCTGATATTTTAAAACGCATGATCGGTAATTTAACCTATGCCTATGAAAAGGTAGGAGAGACGCAAAAAGTGAAGGAGCTTAATGAGATAAAATTGATATTGGAGTAGTTTGAAGAAGGAGAAGTGAATACGTTTAAAAGGTCTGATCTTTCGTAATATTCTCTTCACTTTTTGTCCTCCTAAAATCTATTTCCCATAAAAGTAAACCAATGCCTGTGTAAATAAAGAACAGGATAGGGCCCATAACCTCTTTGTTTGGAAATTCCAATATGAAATATAAAAGAGCAAAGGTGCAAATACCCCCAATTAAATGTGTAAAGAATAAGGTCTTCCTCATTTCCTTAATGTCAGTATCTATTTTCTTTAAATGGGTCAATTGAAGGGCTAAAATTAGAAGAATTGGTAGGCTTGCACAACAACTCATCACGCAGCTTATTAAGAAGGTAAGAAGAAACATAGCCAATTCATCAATTTTCAAAATGGTGATTGCTAAGACAATTGAAGTGAGTAAACTACCCGTTAAAACAGTAATAATCCAGTTCAGAATAATACGATTTAAATTCATAACTCTCTTTTTTGTTGATTTTTAATGCCTCTATACCAGATAAAACTGCCCAAAAATGGATAAACGATTGAAGCAATAGGTATGATTTCTGGCATGATATGTTTATAATAGATGATGATAAAAGTGAGTGCGCTCACAAAAAGATGTGTCGCAAATAAAAGTAATTGACTTTTGGCAGTAATCGATCCGTCCGGTTTTTTGATTAAAAAATTTACGACAATTAGGCAAACAAAAGCAGGAATAGAGTAAAATGAACTGATGAGAATTGAAATAATGATCGCTGCACCGATATCAGAGGTTGTGAAAAGTTGATTTGCTGAGGACACGATCGTGATCGTCAGGATGCTACCAAAGGTGATGGTCAATATCCATGCTATGAGTGCCCTTCCAAAACTCACCCGATCGCCTTTCTGTAGTGCGATAAAATAATACCCGTTGCCATGGCTACATTCAAAGATTCAGTTTCTCCAAATTTTGGTATCAGAATCGATTTTTTAATCAAATGGTTTATTTCAGCTGATATTCCGTGCGATTCACTGCCCATAACAAGCGCGGTTTTTGGGCTAAATGATGTGTTGTAAAGATTATCTCCTCCTAATTCAGCCCCGCAAATTTCAAAACCATGTGCAGCCAAATGCATCAACTCTTCTTTCAAATCGGTGCGATAAAAGCGTATGCGATAAACGGCTCCCATGGAAGCTTGAATGACTTTAGGATTGAATAAATCAACCGTTATTTTAGAGGCAATGACTTGCTTTATTCCAAACCAATCTGCGGTGCGAATAATCGTACCTAGATTGCCGGGATCGTTTACATTATCGAGTACTAAAACTAAATTCTCTTCACTGTAATCGACAGGAATTTCGTTGGGGTATTTGACAACTGCCAAAACTTGATTCGGACTTTTTAAACCTGAAATACGCTCTAATTCTGCATCACTTATATGAAAAGTATGGAGGTTAGAAGGCAATTTGCGTTGATAGGCAGACGTATAAAAAATTCCATCTATTTTAAAGTGACTCTGTTCAATCAATTCATCCACCAATTTGACACCTTCTACCACAAAAAGACGGTGCAAATCTCGATACTTCTTTATTTGAAGTGAATTCACTAATTTTATTTCGTTTTTTGATAGCGACATCCCACGATTCGATTATTTTTGTAAAGTTACTTTTTTTAATGAATCGATCCATAAAATCATATCTACTCATTGCCTGCACGCTGCTCATTGCTTTCGGATGTAGGCAAGCAAAATATGTGCAGGACGGTCAGTACCTCTTGAAGAGTAATGAAATTAGTTTTAAAACTTCAAAACGCGACCAAATTAAATTAGTCGGCAGTCATCCTCAAATTGATGTGGCAGAAATGTATGAATTGGTTCGGCCGGAGCCAAATCGTAAGCTTAAACTGTTTTTTTTTAACCGAATAGATTCTGCAAAACTTAAAAAACAAGTTGAACGAAAAGAGGAGAAGTACCGAAAAAAAAACGCGGCACGACAAGAAAAAGAGGATCGAATTAATTTAGAACGGATTGCAGACGCAGAGGCGGAAGGTGATTCTTTATACCGCCATAAAGTGGTTCCTAGAAAACAAGTTAAATTAGGATGGAGGAATTGGGTGAGATCAAATTTGGCGCAAGGTCCTATCTTATTGGATACGTTTAAAGTTCGTAAATCCTCCGAACAAATGGAAATTTATTTGAACAAAAAAGGATTCTTTAATGCTGAAATAACCGATACAATTGTTTATAATGAAAAGAAAAAGAAAGCTGAGGTTTCCTATATCGTAACGCCGGGATTGCCTTATACCATTCGTGAATTTAAGTTGGACAGTGCGTCAATGAATGCAACTATGCTCAAAGGTTACAAGGATTTGGTTGAGGATAAAGGTGAAGTCATCACACCAGGTAAATTATTGGATCAGGACGTTTTGGATGCAGAACGCGAGCGCTTCACCAAGTATTGCAGAAATGAAAAGGCCATGCTCGGTTTTAATCGAAATTATATTGGGTTTTTGGTAGATACCACTGTTGGAGATCGGCAGGTGGATATCACCCTCTTTGTGAAACCAAAAATCATTAAAGATCCAAAGGATACCACTGGGAAAACACTGATTGAACAGCCACACCTTGTTTACCGGGTGCGAGATGTCACATTTAAGTTGCACAATCCCGACACGGCTTCATTTTATGATTATGATGCCTACCTGCTGAGATGTCAACAACTGGGATTAATGGTTGATCCATATCATGGTGATTTTCCTTTGCTAGACACGATTCGCATTCATGGTAAAGGGACGTTTATCTACAATGAAATTCCTTTCGTTGATCCCAATTTATTGGATAAACAAAACTTCTTAGAAATTGATACAGAAATGGATTCTATCGATCCACAGAAGAAATTTTATAAGGAGTATTATGTCGAACGGAGTTACCGTACCATGAGTAATTTAGGCGTTTTCTCCAATATTACACCGATAGTGGAGGTTGATCCAAATGAACCGCTTGGTCGTTGGGTGGTGGTGACTTATGATTTAACACCAACTGAGCGGCAATCTTTCCGATTCGAGCCGAGTGTAAATAATACAAACGGTATTTTGGGTATCGAGGGTGCCATTGCTTATACCAATCACAATGTTAAAAGGGGAGCACAAGAATTTAAAGCCGCTTTTATAGGCGGCATGGAATCGCAACCTTTAATTATTGGAACAGATGCAGGTGGAAATGCGAAGCGTACTTTTGAGATCAACACCTTTGAAATTGGACCTCAATTTTCGTTGAGTGTACCACGTCTTTTTGGTATTCCGAAAAAAATGGAGGAAGGTTTTTCCAAGCGGGCATATCCTAAATCAATTTTTGATTTGAATATCAATTACCAAAAAAGAACGGAGTTCAGTCGTTTCCTCGGACAAGCTGGTTTTTTATGGTCGCTGCACATTCCAAAAACACAAATTTTAACGATTAAATGGGTTGAGTTAAAATTTGTGGCCTTGCAGAAAGAAGATTTCTTTATCGAGAGACTTGCTAATCTAAACGATCCATTTTTGATTAATTCGTATTCAGATCACATGAGTTCGATCACAAGTGTCTCTTGGTCATATAGTAATTTGAACAGGAATGAAAGAACGAAAAATAATTTTCACAATATCAATGTGAGTGCAGATTTTTCGGGAATCGAGTTTTTTAATAATGTTTCTCTCCTCACGCCTTTAATTTACAAAGGATTGGATAATGTTAACTTTTTTGGAGTATCTGAAAATGTGAATGGCTTGCGTCAATTTTTTGGCGTACCCTATACACAATTTGTTAAGTTAGACGGACAATATATTGGAAGTATTGAAATTAACAGGAAGCAAAAATTTGTGTATCGTGCATTGGCAGGAATTGGTAAAGCTTGGGGTAATTCCCCATCCTTGCCTTACGAACAAGCTTTTTTTGCGGGTGGTTCCAATGATATAAGAGCTTTTAAAGCGCGAACAATGGCGCCGGGTTCTTATAAAACATACGCGGATACAAATTCGACTTTAACGCAAATTGGAGATACTCGTTTTGAAGTGAATCTTGAGTGGCGATTTGAAATGACTTCTTTGATTGATGGCGCCGTATTCTTAGATGCAGGTAATATATGGAACCTTAAAAGAAAGGATGTTATTTCTGATCCTTCAACTTTATTGAAACCGAGTTCATGGCGAGAGGTTGCCCTAGGTATTGGTTATGGTTTTAGGGCCGATTTTGATTTTTTAATTATTCGAATTGACCTTGCTTTTGCCTTGCATAACCCACATTTACCCGAAGGTGAACGTTGGTGGTTGTCGGGAAAGGCAGATTATAAAAACTATTTCAAAACAGATCCGACTGATCCTAACAAAATAGTGGGTTACGAAAGTCCGCATCCACTTCGCGTAAATTTCGGTATCGGTTATCCTTTCTAATGATTCATCAAAACAATACAAAAATGAAGAAGGAGAAAGCTCTTTATACATACTCTATTAAACCATTTTTAATGCGTCACATCTTATCTCTTTTTTGTCTACTCTTTTCAATCGCTGCTTTTGCTCAGTTTGAAAATGTGCTGTTGCCTTTGCCAAAAAAAGCGGAATACTTTTATTCCCAAGTCGAACCGTCTATTTGTATTAATCCAAAAAACACCAATGAGGTTATTGCTGGCTCGGTACTCAATGATTACTATTATTCTGCAGACGGTGGAAAAACATGGAAAGCCAAGTCAATTAAATCGAAATGGGGTGTAAATGGTGATCCCTGCATGATAATCGACACACTTGGTCGTTATTACTACTTTCACCTGTCCAATATAAATGATGAAGCGCTTGTTGGTGGGATAGTCAGTCAGCGGTCTTCAAAATTAAAGGGCAAATTTAAAAGTGAGGGACATACTTTGGTGAATGGCAAATTTCATGATAAACAGTGGGTGGCTCTAAATCCGGCTAACAATCATCTTTATATGACATGGACGCAATTTGATGCCTATGATTCGAGGCGCTCTGAGGATTTTAGCCATATCTTATTTTCAAAAAGCGAAGACGGTGGATTAACGTGGATCACACCTGTGCAACTTTCAACTATGCCCGGTGATTGTAAAGACGACGACAAGACGGCCGAAGGCGCGGTACCTGCAATTGGCCCCAACGGGGAGATTTATGTGGCCTGGTCCAGAAATGACAGTATCTGGTTCAATGTTTCCATGGATGATGGTAAAACATGGTTAACACAAGAGCAGTTTATCGTTGACCAACCTGTAGGATGGGTGATTGACATTCCGGGAATTTATAGATGCAATGGATTGCCTGTAACGGTATGTGATTTAAGTCCTGCGGCAACGAATGGAACGTTATATGTCAATTGGGCGGATCAACGAAATGGAACAGATAATACAGATATTTGGTTGATTAAATCAACGGATCAGGGGCAAACTTGGTCTGCTCCTGTGCGCGTAAATGACGACGATTCTGAACATCATCAGTTTTTAACATGGATCACAATCGATCAAACCAATGGCTATTTATATTCAGTATTTTATGATCGCCGCAATAGTAACGGAAATAAAACAGATGTTTATTTAGCAGTTTCGAAGGATGGAGGGGAGCATTTCAAGAATTATAAAATCTCGGAGAGCCCCTTTCTTCCCAATCCACGGATCTTTTTTGGAGATTATACAAACATTTCTGTTCACAACGGCGTAATAAGACCTATTTGGACGCGTTTACATAACGGAAAAATTTCGCTCTATACGGCATTAATAGAGCAGGGAGCATTGAATTAAGGAGGACATAAATTAAATGAAATTATCGGTCATAATCGTCAATTATAATGTTGAGTTCTTTTTGGAGCAATGCTTAAACTCAGTCTATGATGCATTAAAGCATTTGGAAGGAGAGGTGTTTGTAGTAGACAATAATTCAATTGACGGCTCTTTAGCTATGGTCGCGGATAAATTTCCTCAAGTCACATTGATTGCAAATAAAGACAATGTTGGCTTTTCAAAAGCAAATAATCAGGCTTTAAAAATAGCAAAAGGGGATTACCATCTTTTATTGAATCCAGATACGATTGTGGAAGAGGATACCTTTCTGAAGGTGGTGGATTTTATGGATGCTCATCCTGATGCTGGTGGATTAGGGGTGAAGATGATTGATGGGAAAGGTAATTTTTTACCTGAATCAAAAAGGGGCTTGCCGACGCCAAGAGATGCCTTTTACAAGATTTTTGGCCTTTCGCGTTTATTTCCACGTAGCAAACGTTTTGGCCGTTATCACTTGTCCTATTTAGACAAGGATCAGCAACATGAAATTGAAATTTTGTCGGGTGCATTTATGCTCATGCGAAAAGAGGCCTTGGATAAAGTAGGTTTGTTAGATGAAGCCTTTTTCATGTATGGTGAGGATATTGATTTGAGTTATCGCATTGTACTTGGGGGGTATAAGAATTACTATTTTCCTGATACCCGCATCATTCATTATAAAGGTGAGAGTACAAAAAAGAGCAGTGTGAACTACGTTTTTGTTTTCTACAATGCCATGATCATTTTTGCAAAGAAACATTTCTCAAGCAAAAATGCGCGGATCTATTCGTTCCTTATCAATTTGGCTATTTATTTTCGAGCGAGTGTAGCACTGTTGAATAGGGCTGTAAAAAGACTTACGATACCTTTATTGGATTATGCGATCCTACTGACAGGTCTCTTCTTAATTGCATGGCAATATCAGCAAATGGAAGAAATTATTATTCCTGCTAACTTGCTGAATTATGGACTGCCCATTTATACCTTGGTTTGGTTTTTAAGTCAACTCTTTACCGGTGGATATGATAAACCTGTGCAATTGGTTAAGAATGCCTTTGGAGCATTGGTAGGGACTGGAATAATTTTAATGATGTATGCCCTTTTGTCTAAAGAATATCAATTTTCACGTTTAATCATCTTGATTGGTGGAGCATGGATATTGATCTACTATTTGCTCTCGCGATTGGCGCTTCATTTTTTTGGCGGAGAAACGTATCGAATTGGTGGATTAAAAAATAAGCGCTTCGTTATTATCGGTGATTTGGAGGAAGTTGAGCGGGTGAGTGAATTATTGCGTCAAACAAAAAGTAAGGTTCAATCGGTGGTTTACCTCTCCCATACGGATGTGAAAACAGATGATCGCTTTGTGGGGACTCTAAACCAATTGGATCAGGTGATTGATATTCAAAAAATTGATGAGGTCATCTTTTGTGCAAAAAATATGTCCGCCGCAATGATTATCTCAAAGATGTCAGAGTTGGAAGGCAGTAAATTAGATTTTAAAATTGCTCAACCCGAGACCTCTTTTTTAATTGGAAGTAATTCGATTGATTCACAAGGTGATTTGTATGTCATGGACATCAATAAGATTAACAAGCCTGCCAATCGCCGAAATAAAAGAATGGTAGATGTCTTTGTTGCATTCATCTTTTTAATCACGAGCCCAATTATCGTGTGGTTTTTTGACCGAAAAAAGAACTTCTTTGCAAATCTTTTGGCTGTTTTGATTGGTAAATTATCTTTTGTAGGCTATGCTACTATTCACCACAGTTCTAACCTCAAATTACCAAAAATTAAACGCGGAATTTTACCTGCGTCGCTAATGGTTGAAAATGCTGCACTTGATGACGATTCAATTTCTCGATTGAATTTGATTTATGCTAAAAATCACTCTTATCTCATGGATTTGAAGTTGATTTTTAAGCATTTCAGACAGATTGACAAAGGTTAAACCCCTATCGACCAAGGTTATTAAACAGACCGATAGCTGCTTAAAGGCATAAAAAAAGTCCTGACTTCTTTTGAAATCAGGACGCATTATTTTTAGTTTGGATAACTTATAAAAGATCTCCTAAAATCGTTTCAGTGTCTTCTCCACGAATAATCATGGCTAAAATGCTCTCAACGTCTACATCATCCAAGTCTTCATAACCAATACCAACAGCTACACGTTCTAGAACGTCCATCTCTTTGTCATCAATTTTTCCGTCAATTTGAACCATACGTACCAATTCGATCATTTGCTCAAAACGCTCTTCTCTGCTAACGGGAGGAACAATTGATAATTTATTTGGATTTTTAATGATCTCAGCAACTTGCTCTTCACTTAAGCTCAAACTTTGCCCCATTTTGTGCAATAAATTACGCTCATCTGCAGTGATAACACCATCCGCCTTCGCAATTAAAACCATATTTCTAAAATGGCTTCGATCTTGCTTTCTCTCTCCTGTTTCAAATAATTCTTCAATAGACATCTTGTACTTTTTTTTGGCAAAAATAAGATTAAAAATCCATTTGAATTATATACCAACGCAATAATTCACGCTGATTATTAAATTATTCTTTATCAAGGACCAATTTAGTTTGTTTGATGGATTTCTAGTCTACCTTCTGAAAACGTAAAATTTCTTGATGTGCAGCGTCGAAAAGGAAGAGGGTTAAGTCTTTTATTTCGTAGTAACGAACGTTCGCTAGTGCCTCCATAAAAGCTTGCTCCTTCTCAATTTCGGGGCACATCATTTTTGTAGTCATAAATGGACCGAATACAATGGTTTGTGCGGAATAATCATTGAGTTTACCCGAATAATTATTACATCTTCCATTTCCTGAAATGGTAAAGTCTAATAGGTTTATTTGAGCTGTTGGTCTTCGCTCCTCAAGCGGCAAAACTTGCATATTCAAATGGGTGAGTGCCCAACTATCGTGAATTCTAAAATAAGCAGGATCACGTTTCTTCGAAATAATTTTTGACAATTGGTAGGCTGGTAAACCTTGACGGATGATTGGCGCTACTTCTAATTGATATTGATAGCCAGGTTCATACTCAAAACCCTCGATCGTAATCGGTGTGCATTGCCACGAATTATCAATAATCGTATCGCCTTCAAAAATAGAATAGGCCGGTTTTAATTCTCCGTTGGTTTGATCGTAGCAAAAAAAGCTATGCACCCATATTTTCTTCATTTGATTCGGATTAGTGGTCGGTTCATGAACAATATTGTCTGTCAGATTACGACTAATACATCCCGTTAAAACGAGTAACCCAATCGATAAGAGTAGGTTGGTCATTTTCATCATCTTCTTTTTTTGCTGAATATAGAAAAAACCATGCCTTAATGTGCTGTTTGATTGAATAGATTATCGCAAATGAGGAAAAAGGTGAAAATCATACTGCGCCGCTCATCCGCTTAAATTTAATTATAGGTGATCTGAATAGTGCGCAGTAATTTGTCATTTTTGTTGAATGTCTCGGTTCGAATGAGTTGACCGTTTGAATCATAAGAATAGGTGGTTTTATTTTCTTGTCGACCTTTTTGAAGAATGATTTGACTTGATATTTGCCCGTTTTGATAAGCTCTAATTCGCTCGTAAATCACTTGTTCATTGTGGTATGAAGATAAATGAATTGGTCGCGAAATACTGCCATCATAGGTTTCACGATACGTCATTTGCTCGTTGTCATTAAAAGATTGAATTTCAACCAAGGACGAGTCGGAGCGATTGAGCTTCTGAACCGTTCTTCGCATATGTCCTTTATCGTCTTGTGTTTGGTATACTTTCATTAAGAAATCAGGTGAAGATTCATCCCAAGTGCAGACCTGGGTTTCATTTTTTTTCGGATCGCTTATTTCGCCTTCGGCTTTGCAGGCGTAATTAATTTCCCGTATGATTTTACCATTTCCTTTTTTAAGAATTGACTGTGATTTTTGGCACCCGTCAAAATATTCATGATACCATATTTCACGCACCTTTTCGCCTCCTTTTTTATAAGTTTTAATGGAGGATAGACAGCCGTTTAGGTCATCATAGCTGAAATCTGTTTTATGCAAAATCTCACCTTTACCATCCACAACGATTATTCCTAAAATAGTTCCGTTCTCATTCCACGTATTGGTTCTTACCCTATTAACGCGTCCTTTTTTATCACAATTTGTTTCAACAAGCACTTGATCCTGTTCATTATAAACCACACGCTGGATCAATCGTTCTTCCCCATTTTCGAGTAGTTGATGATAGGTTGTCGGACGTCCTTTTTCATCCAATCGCTTGATGAATACGTACACTTTATTCTTCGATTCAATTTCATATTTCACCTGTTTAGTGCCTCCTTTAATGGCATGGTTAAAAGGCATGTATTTCATCACTTCGGTAGGACGATATATCATTCCATCTTGGGTGACGTCCTGAGAAAATAGACTTAATTGAAGAAAGAAAGAACAAGAAGTAATCAGTAGCGAAAGGCGCATAGGTAGGTTTTAATTTAAAAGTATAAATTAAAAGTTACTTTTTGTTACACTTGAGGACGCAAATAAAAATGCCATTTTTCCATGGAGTAGCTTCGCGTTGAACTGGAAGCCACTATAATACCAATGACTAAACAACCTCCACCTGCAAGTCCAACTCCTGCTCCAACCACAAAACTAACCACCTGTCCAACATCATTCCCCGGCAAATTTTTCATGAGATAAAGGGAGGTGGCCACTAATCCTGTTCCGCAGATGATTAGTGTGGTTCCGATAGCAAATGAAGTTTTATTTGTGGCACGGAATTTTTGTATTTCGCTCAATTTCACTTCTTGATTGTCTACAAGTATACTACTGTCATTCAAAAAAGTATAGGTGCCAATGATCGGCTTTTCAGCCCCTTCAAGTTCAATTCTGAGTTGCTCTTTTTTCTTCAATTTTTGCGGCCTCGCAATACCAGGTGTATGCACGATCATAATGTCAGGTTCGGGATCTGTTTTCAGTGAATCGAATTCTTGTGCAATCAAAAAGGAGGCATTGCAAATAGTGAAGAAGAAGAGAAGGAATAAATAAAGACGCATGATGTTGTTTTTAGTTTTTGAAGATCTTTTATACTTCCGAATTTAAAAAGCAAGGCTCTTCTTGTCTAATTCGAAGAGGCTTTGGTAAGTATAATTATACCTATAAGTGAAGACACCCCATCAATGAAGAGAGCGCCACTGCCAGCGAGCGACTTTAACGTCACTCCTATTACCTTTTGGTCTGCTGTATCTGACAAGATAATGAGCCCAGTCCCAGCTAGTGTTACACCTGTAATCAAAAATAAAGAACCTAATCCAATGGCAATAGGATTCTTTGTTCGATTGGCTTCTGTTTCATGGCTTTTAACTTGTGTTGTATCCGTTTTTAGAGTGTTATCATGGGCTGAGGTGTAAGTGTTAATAATCGGCTTTTCAACCCCCTCAAGTTCAATGTTGAGTTGCTCTTTTATCTTCAATTTTTGCGGCCTCGCAATACCAGGTGTATGCACGTTCATACTATCAGGTCCGGTTTGTAAAGAATCGTTTTCTTGAGCGTTTGCTGCAAACTGTTCTATAAATAAAACGAAAATAAAAAGGATAATTTTTTGGGACATATACGTATCTTTTTAGTGTTAACGGAGATTCTCATTCAAAGGTTGAATATATTCTGTTTTTATTAAAACAAATTACCACCATTTACGTATGTCCAATTGGACCATCTACTATGCAAAAAAAGTTTTTATCCAATTTACTCTTAATTGTGGTGTTAAACCTTTTGGTTAAACCCTTTTTTATATTGGGTATTGACGCAGAAGTTCAAAATAGAGTGGGTGAGGCTGTTTATGGGAATTACTTCTCACTCCTCAATTTTTCATTCTTACTCAATATTTTATTAGATGTTGGATTGACGAATTACAATGCAAAAAATATTGCGCAGCACCCTCATTTGGTGGCGAATCATTTTGGTAAAATTTTGGGTTTACGCCTTTCACTTTTTATTTTATATGCGGCTTTTACCTTAGCTGCAGGATGGCTAATTGGCTATAGCGGACACGAGTATTATTTGCTTTTTTTGCTCATGATCAATCAGTTTTTAGTCGCAATTGTTCAATTCTCCCGTTCAAATTTTGCAGGACTGCATCTTTTTAAAACAGATGCGATCATCTCCATTTTAGATCGGTTAATACTCATCTTGATCTGCTCGGCCTTATTGTGGACCAATTGGTTTGGCGGGGAGTTAAAAATAGAGTGGTTTGTGTATGCGCAGACGTTTGCCTATGGACTTTCAGCACTCATTTCGCTGATTCTATTGTACACCACTATCGGTAAGATTAAACTAAAATTGAAGAAGGTTTTTTCACTCTACATCCTTCGGCAAAGTTTTCCGTATGCTTTGTTGATCTTATTGATGATGATGTACAGTCGTATAGATGCGGTGATGCTCGAGCGCTTGTTGCCAAATGGTGACGCAGCTGCGGGGATTTATGCGCAAGGTTTTCGATTGTTGGATGCCGTCAATATGTTTGCGCTGCTCTTTGCCGGATTATTATTGCCGATTTTTGCTCGCCTTCTGAAAGATAAAATAGCGTTGAATGAGATGACAGCAATGGCTTTTCGCCTTTTGTTTGGAATCAGTTTGATTGTCGGGATTACCTGCTACTTATTCCAATATGAACTCATTGAGTTGCGTTACCCTAATAGTACTGAAGAAGCTAGTGTTACGTTTGGCTTCTTAATCTTAAGTTTCATTCCGGTTGCGATTACCTACGTTTTTGGTACATTGCTCACGGCCAATGGAAGTTTACGTCAATTGAATCAAATGGCTTTGGGTGGCGTAGTTCTAAATGTTGTTTTAAACGCTATACTCATCCAGCTTTACGGGGTCAGAGGCGCTGCGATTGCCACACTAATTACACAAGGATTAACTGCTTTGATTCAAATGTGGGTCGCTTTTCGAATTTTTAAATTTCAGTTCAACCTCCGCTATTACATGTCGCTTCTTTTGCTAGCAGGAGGATTACTTGGTCTTTATTATGGATTCATCTCCTTTTTTGATGAACGCACAAGTTTAATCTTTCCCTATTTTTTAAGTGGAATTCTGCTTGCCTTTGCCTTAGGCGTTTTTAAATTAAGTGATATGAAGGCAGTCCTTCAGCGGGATGATCAAGTCGATTAAATAATGGTGATGATGCAGATCATCAAGACCAATAAGATCGTAACAGCCACTAAACCTTTCGTGAATTCATTTAAATTCCATCTGAAGTTGGTCAAATAAAACATCAGCATATTCGGAATCATGGCAAGAATAAAAACATCATTTCGGTTATATTCGTCGAAGGCAATGTTGAGATAAGTCGTGAAGGTATAATCCCATCCTTTAATTGGATAAGAAATGAAGAACCCTATAATTGGTAGGATTGATCCAACTATTACACCGATTATCGCACGATCGTATTTTTTTAATTTTTCAATCATCTTTGTTTCTTTTCTAATCCATTAAATCTAAAATTCCCATTCGTTCAAAGACGAAATGAGGTGATGTGCTGTCATGTCAAATTGGGTTGGGACAACAGAAATATAATTGTTTTCTAAGGCCCACATATCTGTATCTTCTCCTTTATCTGTAGAGTTAAAATCTCCGGTTAACCAGAAATAGTCTACGCCAAAAGGATCTGTTCTTTTATCAAATGAATCTTCCCAAAATGCACGACCTTGGCGGCATATTTTAACACCTTGAATGGTTTCTGGTCGTCCTTTCGGAATATTTACGTTGAGACAAACACCTTTTTGGATGCCTTCGCTGAGCGCACGTTGAGCAATTTCGCGTGCATAATGCGCCGCAGCTTCGAAATCAGCCTCACTGTGATGATCGAGTAAAGAAAATCCAATCGAGGGAATGCCTTCAATAGCGCCCTCAACAGCAGCGGACATAGTGCCTGAATAGAGGACGTTTGTTGCGGCATTCGATCCATGATTTATTCCAGACACCAACAGAGTTGGTCGCCCTTTGATGATTTCGTAGATGGCTAATTTAACACAGTCAACAGGGGTGCCAGAGCAGGTATACGATTCGATACCTTCAAATACGGATACTTTTTTTAATCGCAAAGGATGATTGATTGTAATGGCATGTCCCATTCCGCTTTGCGGTTTGTCGGGTGCTACCACAAGAAGGTCGCCTAATGGACGCATAGCTTCAACTAAATTTGCAATGCCTTTTGCCTGAATGCTGTCGTCGTTTGTGATTAATATAAGAGGTTTCGCTGCCATAATTCAAAATCTATCAAAGATGTGAATTTATTTCAGCTTTCGCAATAATAAAAAGGCTCGATTCTAAAATCGAGCCTTTAACTGTTCTAATTTTATCTAATTGGAGGATGGTTTCAAATAGAGTAAGATGCCTTCCATAGGAAGAAGCAATGTTCCGTCGCTCAATTGCCCGATTCCGTAACATTCTAAATTGTTTGTTTTAAAAACATAGAGATTTGGTGGTAAATCGGTTGGAATTTCTTCGGGTAATTCGCCAAAAACGCGGTATAAATAATCTTCTGTACTCATCAGTTCACGGTCACTAATTTGGAAAAGCACACTGTCCAATACTTCACCTGCAACTGAAATGTCGGTTACATTTGCCGGTGTTCCAACCGCGTCAATAATTGTTTTGTTTCCGGGTTTTCTCAACTGAACGGCATAATGGTCAATCATATAACTACCCGAAATGGAAGGAGTTGAGGTTAACTCTTTTGCTTTTTCAATCGAAACAAAAGGTAAATTTCCACCTGGGCGAGAAACAGCGCCTGGAACCGTTGATTTTAAGGTTTTAGTCGTGTCTTGACCGAATGTGATGGTCGTCAATCCAAAGACAAATAAAAGACCTGTTATATACTTCATATTCTTTTTGTTAAAATGTAAATTTACGTTTAATTTAGGAGGTGTCCTAGCACAGGTTCATTTTCAATTTTCATGCCAATCCATTTTAAGCCGATTAAAAATTGATCTCTAAATTACCAGCTGCTACTAGATCCTCCTCCACGAGAACTTCCTCCTCCAAATGATCCTCCTGAAAAACCGCCACCGCTAGAACGACCGCCACCTCCTCCAAAACTGCCGCCACCACTGTAATAACCTCTTGATGATGATTTTTGCTTGCGGGGAATTGTGTAGGTTACTATCTGTTGATGTCCACAATTTTTACATTGATATTTCTTTTCTCCCGATCCACTTGAGCTGTAGGTTGCTGCTCGAATCGTTTTATCGTATAATTTGGTATAGGTTTTAAAGCCGCATTTAACGCATTTTTTATAACTCGTAAACCATTTCTTGTAGGGTAAAATGACGATTTCTGTGCCGGCTATGTTTGTCCATACGTCGTAATCGATTGATTTTACAATCTCTTCCGAAATTTGGCCTTGAGAAAGGTATGTGTCTTCTTCCTCTTCGCTTAATTTGTGAAGGAGATCCCCAGTTTGAAAACCGATTCGATCCATATTTCTCCATTTATGCGATTGCTTTCTAGCTAAAATCACAAGTAGAATGAAAGGAATGGGAAGTAGAATTGCAAAGATGAGCAAGGTCCACATTTTCATGATGCGATAGCGCTTATGCAAATCACGTGTGGAGAAGGCAATTATCAAAAAGATAAAATAAATGAAAGCGATAAAAGCACAAAATATGGCGTAGATAATAAATGCAGAAGTTTGGTAAAATGGAGTGGGTTCATAGCTCCCATAATCTGTGTAATAATCAGGTTCATTATTCACATCATTCGGGTCTGAATCGTATAAAACTGCCTTTCCGTTTAACTGATTTTCAACAGCTTGTAGCCCGCGAATGAGACCTGTATTGTAATCATTCCTCTTGAAATACGGAATCATTTGGGCTTGTTGAATCGAATATGAATCAGCGTCCGTTAATACCGATTCCATGCCCCTGCCCGTAATGAAGGAAACATTGTGAACATCATTTACAACCAGAATTAATAAGCCATTTTCGGTGTCCTTATCTCCAATTCCCCATAGGTTGAACAAGTCTGTTGCCCACGGTCTTGGCTCATTTCCTCCAATTGAATTAAGACATACAATCATGATTTCATAATCCTTTTCGGCTTGAAGACGATTGGTGATTTCTTGAATTTTTTCTTCTGCAAAATCAGCTAATAAGAAATGAGGGTCGCAGCTGTTTTTATTTTCTGATACTTTGACATTCGGTACGTCATTGATATCCGTAATACGGCCGTTCGTATTAATTTCGGCATAGTATTTTTTAGCTTCACTGCTCGTTAATGGAGTGTAAAAGTCATCCTGTCCAAAGGCGATTGAACCAAAAAATAAGAGGAAATAGATGAATAGTTTATTCTTCATTATAATAAGGTTGTATTTCGTATTCAGGGAATTCGCCTTTACTTTGCTTCACCAATATATTGTATGCTTTCACCGCGTCATTATATGATTTTTTCTCAAAAGCAATTCGATTTTCTGCCCCTTCGATTTGTACGAGCAAGACGTCAACATTGTCTGCGGCACCTTGTTGCCGGACAATTTTTTTTGCTTCTGCGATTGACGCATCTAATTCTGCCTCCAATTTATAGCGATCAGAACCAACGGCAGTTTTTAACTTCGCTCTTAATTGGTCAATTTTTTTATTTAGCGCATTCAAATTATTGTCGTTTCCATCTACAGCATTAAACAAATCTGGGATCATATTATTACGCTGATCAATTGCCGTTTGAACGAGGTCATATTTTGCGTTTACATCCTCTTGAGCAACAATTAATTTCGTTTCGAATTCGCTGCTTTGAGCAGAGGATGAACTGGAAGAATTGATGAAATAGAAAAGAAGGAGCAACAATAAAACCCCACCACCAATGTATAAAAAAGTCTTTTTTGACTTTGTTTCACTTCCTGCAATCTTTTTATTTTTGTTGATTGCACTTAAGACATTGATTGCAATTTGATCAGAAGGATCCGTCAATAGTTCTTTACGTGCGTAGTACTCCGCTTTTTCACGGGCTTTTTCGTCATTGTCTTCAAGCCATAACATTTGATATGATTTGGCAAGTACCGAATTACTATTAGGGAGGTAAGGATTGATTTGTGTTGCTTTTTCGGCATCAGCAATGGCATCATTAAAATTGCGCGCAGTCAAATGATCTTGTGCTAATTTCAAATGCACATGCGCTTTTGCCTGCAGTGCATCCCATTCCTCCTCAGACAGACCCATGCTAATTGCCAACTCCTTTAATTCAGATAGTGTCAGCGGTCGCTCAGTCAATGAATCCCCCTCGGCTTGTTCTACAACCGTTCGGATGTGTTCCTTAAATTTATCTTCGTTGTAAGCAGCTTCCATACGTTTTGTTTCTGTTTCGAAAATAATTAAACTATTTCGATTTCGACATCATCTATCACAATGAGATCTCCTTTTTTTAATTTGTTCCTTTTGCGAAATTCAACTTCACCATTCACTCTCACAAGGCCATCTTCAATGATCATTTTGGCATGTCCTCCTGTTTGAGCATATTGTTTAATCTTAAGGAGTTTAATTAGTTCGATAAAGGCTTCATTATCGCGTAGGCTAAATTTATCTTTTTGCATTTTTATAGTAGTTAATGATTTTCTTGGCGGCTTGATAAGAGGTTGTTTCACCTGATTTTAAAGCTGTGCGTTGTTTTATGATTTCTTCTTGAATGCCTTTAGTTGCCGCAAACTCGGAAAGTAATTGTTCTTTTACTGTTTCGTGCATCCAATAAATTTGCTGCGCTTCTCTATGCTGAAGCTTAGCGCCGTTGCTGATTACGAGTTCGTCAAACGAGGTGATGATTTCCCATGCTTTTTCGATTCCTCTTTTTTCAGTTGCACTCACCGTTTCGACCCGCGGTATCCATTCATTGCTTTTAGTGGGGAAGAGATGAAGTGCATTCTTATATTCAGCACGAGCTAAATTTGCTTTTTTAACATTTTCACCGTCCGCTTTTGTAATGAGAATGGTGTCTGCCATTTCCATGATCCCTCTTTTAATACCTTGTAGTTCATCTCCTGCACCTGCAAGCATTAGTAGAAGAAAGAAATCGGTCATAGAGTGCACTTGTGTTTCGGATTGTCCAACCCCAACCGTTTCAATAAGGATGACTTCAAAACCTGCAGCTTCAGTGAGTAAAATAGTTTCTCTCGTTTTGCGTGCAACTCCCCCTAATGAGCCACTCGTTGCGGTTGGTCGTATATAGGCGTTTGGATGAACGGCAAGGTTATTCATCCGTGTTTTATCCCCCAAAATACTTCCTTTAGAAACTTCACTACTTGGATCGATTGCAAGGACTGCTACCTTTTTGCCGCTTTCTGCGAGAAATAAACCAAATTCTTCAATAAATGTACTCTTTCCAACACCTGGCACCCCTGTGATTCCTATTCGAATCGAATTGCCACTATACGGCAGACAAGCTTGTAATACTTCTTGACCAAGTGTGGCGTGCTCAACGTCACTGCTTTCAACCAAGGTGATCGACTCGCTCAAGACCCCCCTGTTATTGGCTCTAATGCCGGCAACAAGTTGATCCAATGTTAATGAAGCCGCATGCTTTTTTCGGTTGGCTATCAGTCGCTCAATGGCTTCGTTATTTGGCTTCTTTGGTGTTGACATTTCTGCAATTTTATCGCCTCATCTTGTTTATGGCAATGATTTGTAATGACTTATCCAATCGGATCGTGTGATATCTCGGAGTAAGCGGTATAAATCTTCTCCGTAAATATAGTCAGTTAAAACATTTTTAATTCCATACACCGAATCTAAATAGACCATTTGATTATACGCAGGTCGATAAGGTTCGCTGCTCCATCCATATTCATCATAGGCGAGCGGATGTTCTTTATATCTTAATTTCCAGAGCGAGTCAATGGCTGGGGCATAGTAATTCGAAATTCGATTATAATCATCCTTCACCAAAAAACAACTGTCCACCTCATTTTTGGTAAATAAATTTTCACGTTTCATATTGACAATTCCCGGATAATAGCCCATTGCTGTATACATAAAAACCTGCCGATTGACATTTTGGACACTCACGATTTGATCTCCCCGCGTGGATAGAAAAGCAAAGGTCAATAAATCGGAATTTGTAGACACCATGAGTCCGACTGCCAAATGGGTTTGTTTGACAGCAGGTTGCATCTTCTCACTTGAAAGTGAAAGGAGGGAAAGCAAAACTATGAGTGCTAAGTTTCTGATTCTCTATTTTTTAAAGCTTTTTTTTTCTTTTGTCTATGTCATTATCAAAATTCGAACCGAACTGTTCATAAATGATACCTTATTCGTTGACCGTTTGTTTAGATCTTAGTACGGAAGAATGGCGTGAAAGTTTTGTCGTTGACTTGATCGAGCGGAAGACTTGACAGTCCAAAGCAGGTTTGACGCGTCATTCTGTCAGAAAATCTTCAATGGCATAGTGATTGACTGAACTTAGGAAACTAAAATTAAAAGAAAAAATGGCAACTAAAGGAACGGTAAATGTACAAACGGAGAATATTTTTCCATTGATCAAGAAGTTCTTGTACAGTGATCATGAAATATTTTTACGTGAATTGGTCTCTAACGCGATTGATGCAACAAGTAAATTAAAGGTATTGCACGGTGCAGGCGAAGTTCAAGGAGAAATTGGGGATATAAAAGTTGAGGTAATTGTTGATAAAGAGGCAGGTACCATCACGATTAAGGACAAGGGAATCGGGATGACCGAAGAAGAGGTTGAAAAATACATCAATCAAATCGCATTTTCGGGAGCGGAAGAATTTGTAAAAAAATACGAAGGTAAAGAAGGGGCTGAACAAATCATTGGCCATTTTGGTCTTGGATTTTATTCGTCATTTATGGTGTCGAGTAAGGTGCAAATCAAAACCTTATCCTTTAAAGAAGGCGCACAAGCTGTTCAATGGGAAAGTGATGGAACACCTGAATTTGAGATTTCAGATAGTGAGAAAACGGATAGAGGAACAGAAATCGTATTGCATATTGCTGAAGATTCAAAAGAGTTTTTAGAAGACGACCGCATCAGTGGTATTTTGAATAAATACTGTAAATTTTTACCTGTAGAAATTAAGTTCGGAACGAAGACAATTAAAGTTGACGATCCGGCAGGAGAAAAGGACGAAGAAGGTAAAGTTAAACGTGTTGATTCGGAAGTTGACAATATCATCAATAACCCACATCCAATTTGGACAAAAGCACCGGCTGATTTATCAGACGAGGACTATAACCAATTTTACCGCGAGTTATATCCAATGACGTTTGAGGATCCTATGTTCCACATTCACTTGAACGTTGATTATCCATTTAACTTGACGGGTGTTTTATACTTTCCGCGTTTAAAAGAAAATATTGAAGTTCAAAAAAACAAAATTCAATTGTACTCGAACCAAGTATTCATTACGGATTCTGTTGAGGAGATTGTTCCTGAATTTTTAACTTTATTGCACGGTGTAATTGATTCGCCCGATATTCCGTTAAACGTTTCACGCTCGTATTTACAAGCGGATGGTAATGTAAAAAAAATCTCAGCGCATATCACGAAAAAGGTCGCGGATAAATTAAACGGTATGTTTAAGGATGATCGCCCCGACTTTGAGTCGAAATGGGATCACTTGAAAATTTTCGCTGAGTACGGTATGTTGACGGACGATAAATTTTATGCAAAAGCAGAGAAATTTACCCTCGTTAAAAATTCAAAAGGTGAATATTATACGTTGGAAGAATACCAAGATAAAATTCGACCTATCCAAACGGATAAAGAGGATAAATTAGTTGTGCTTTACGCAAATAACGCTGATGCCCATCATCAATTTATAACGGCAGCAGAAGAGCGTGGCTATGACGTTTTGATTATGGACAGTCCGCTTACTCCGCATTATATTTCTCTATTGGAAAGTAAATTAGACAAGGTAAGTTTTGCACGTGTTGATTCTGACACTTTAGACAATTTGATTAAAACTGATGTAGAAATTCCTTCTAAATTATCAGATGACGAAAAAGATAAATTGAAAGAGATTTTCGAAGAGGTGGTTAATAAAGATAAATTCACCATTCAGTTTCAAAACATGAGCGAAACGGATGCGCCAATTGTGATTACACAACCTGAATTTATGCGAAGAATGCAAGAGCAACAGCGCATGGGTGGAGGCGGAATGAATATGTTTGGATCGTTCCCAGAAATGTACAATATTGCGGTGAATGCAAACCATGAAACGGTAGGCGCCATTCTCAAAAAGCAAAAAGATAATCGCACGAAAGTGGCAAAACAATTAACCGATTTAGCCATGCTTTCTCAAGGTATGTTAAAAGGAGCGGAGTTGACTGCTTTCATTAAAAGAAGTGTTGATTTAATTAAGTAATACGTTTTCTTATAGATTAAATGAAGGGCTGCTCAGAGAAATTTGGGCGGTCTTTTTTTTATTAGTCGTTAGTTGTTAGTCGTTAGTCCTGAGTCGTTAGTCTTTAGTCAATAGTGATTAGTTTTTTAGGCAAGAGGCAGAAGTTTTAGGCAACCTTGGACTTCGACTCCGCTCAGTCCGCGGGTGTACAGTAATCATTGCAACATTCAATCATTCTTTTCTCAGGCATTAGTCATTAGCCAAGTATGAGCGGGGTGAGCGGATGTGCAGTAACCATTCAACATTCAATCATTCTTTTCTCGGTCATTAGTCAAGGATGAGCGGGGTGAGCGGCTTGTGCTGAGCGCCGTCGAAGTAAGTCGAACCCCAAAATAGAAGGCAAGAGGCAACAAAATCTCAGTCGAACATCTTTGAACAAAGCGATCTTTTCTCTCCGACAAAAATCTATCTTCTCGAAAAAAATTCCCAGTATTCATAAGCACAGTCGGAATATTGATCCTTATATTTTCGATAAGCTCGTTTTTTATCTTTTTCAACAAGTACGAAATTTTTGTCGAAATATTTAAACGGTTTTTTAGAGGATAACCAGGTGTCTCTTTTGGAAAGTACGGTTAATTCACGTTCAAAATCGATTGGTTTAATACTCATTTCCTCCTGTTGAATGTCGAGGTTTTCAAAAGGAAATAAGGAGAAGGGTGGAAAACTCAGCGAATCCATTTTAGTCATATCCTCCAATACCCATTGGTAATATTTTTGTGCGATATCCGAATGAATGTCAATGATCTGCTCGTTTCCATCTCCTAAATAGGTAACTGTCAAATTGGACTGATTATTGCCGTCATTCAGATCAAGTTCAAAATGATAGGTTAAACCATTTAAAGTGTCCAATTTTAAAAATTCAACACTGAATAAAGGCTTGTATTGATATAAATAATAGGGGTCAGGAATACCATCAATTTGATTTCGGGAACGCACATGTCGAGCAAATAAAGTATCAGGTTTGGGCGGGATATTTTTTACTGGTGCTATAGAATCATAAAAAACGCCTTTTGTGTCATTTTGATAGTTGATTGTAATCCAAAAAAGACCACTTCGCGAAGTATACTGCAGAAAATAGCCATCCACAAAATTGCCCTCATTGAAAAAAAAATCTTTCTCTATATGAAAATCTTCTCCCTCGATTTCCCAATTTGTTGAGGTTAGAATTGCGTTGGCAGAACCTTCAGGGCAGTTAAACGTTGTATGTTTCACACAATAAAGTGATTTTTTTGCGGGAATCATGAAATTCAAACCGAAAATCAGATTCAAGATAATAAATGTCGTTCCGTTAATTTTTTTTTTGGTCATTAGTTATTAGTTTTTTAGGCAAGAGGCAGAAGGCAAGAGGCAGAAGTTTCCTTGACTTCGTCCCGGCTCAGCCGAGATCAGCCTGCGGGCACATTGCAACCCTTCAACTCTTCAATCATTCAACCCTTCAACTCTTCAATCAATCAACCAATTACATCCTCAAATTAAATATTCTTCGCCAAGGGATCGACAATTACCACACCAAAGCCATCCGGATCGAGCATGGCCACAGCATTTCTTCGCCAATACGGATTTTTTGTTCTAAAAGGTTTAATATTAGCAAATTTGGCTCTCGCGATAATCGCCTCAAATTCTTCAATTGATTCAGGATAAAAAACCAATAAATCATCTTCATCTGGTCGGTGCAGTGGCGGCTCCCAAGAAACGGTAAATTCAAGATGCCAACCAAGGGGTGAATTCAAGGCATTCGGTAATCCGATAAATACGCCGTCGAATCCTTGGTGGTTTTCAAATGTTCCCAAAACCTCCAAACCTATAATTTTGACATAAAAGTCAATGATAGGCTTTAAAACTTGTGTATGTCGAGCGCTTCTAAATTTCATTTTATCCTAGCTAAATAAATCTTTTTGTCCTCCAAATTTTCGCTCCAAGTCCAATAAAAAACGTTTGCGTTCAATTCCGCCAGCATAACCTGTTAAGTTTCCATTTGTGCCAATTACGCGGTGGCAAGGAACGATTATCGCTAATTTATTTTTGCCATTTGCACGTGCAACCGCGCGAATTGCTTTCACATCTCCTAAAAAATCACTTTGTTCTTTATAGGTTTTCGTTGACCCAAACGGAATGTCATGCAAGGATGACCAAACCCGTTTTTGAAAATCAGTTCCTGTATAAACAACGGGCGATTTAAAAAAGGTTAATTCACCTTTAAAATAAAGGTCTAATTCGGCTGTGAAATGGGCAAGAAAAGGATGTGATTCTTCAACTAATTCAGCTTCAAAATACGCCTTCAAATTGGTAATTTCTGCATCAATTTCCAGTCGATCAGAAAACTCTACTAAACACAACCCTTCCCTACTTGCCAAAGCAATTATATCGCCAATTGGCGTCTTAATTTTGGACTGATAAAGGATCTTTTCCATCCCTACGAAGATAAGCAGAAAAGCAACACTTTCTTTTGTCATTCGTTTTAGAAATGAACGGGAAACAGAAATAATGACTGATTCAGGCACTCCATTTGCTGTTGAAAAAAGGGGGCAAGTCTATCTATCTAGATGATTTTTTACAAAACCGATTCAAAAATCAAAAAATAATACGATCTTTATCATTAAGATAATGGTTGAGGCAACATTTTAAATTTAGATACGTCTACCAATAAACACTAAATATTATGAAACTTAAATCAATTTTCCTTTTTACACTTTTATTAACTGGATTAGGTTCTATGGCGCAGTCTCTAGAAGATCGTGCTGAATTGCCAGCGTCATGTGTTACGATAACTACTGAGTTATCAGCGGCTAATGATTTTGGATTCCAAACTGAATTTACGTGCCAAGTTTTTAATTACGGAATCTCGATTACAAATGAGTCGGGTGAAGCCGTTTATCAAACAAAAGACCAAACAGCAGTATTTGATGCGTCTGATTTACCAGCTGGAACTTATGCTTATACACTTGTTGGTACAACTGGAAACTCAGTTGAATATCAGCACGTAAAAAAAGAAGGAATTATTGTTGTGATTAAATAGTCATACTTTTTTATAGATTTAATAAGGGCCGTTTCTTTTTGGAGCGGCCTTTTTTTTTTGGAGATTAGTGATTAGTGGCGAGTCATTTGTGATCAGTCCGCGAGTGTGCAGTAACCATTAACATTCAAACATTCTTTTCTCAGTCAATAGTCATTAGTCAAGGGTGAGCGGGGTGATCTCGGCTAAGCCGAGACGATAACTATCGGGACGAACCCCAAATAGAAGGCAAAATGCAAAATGCAAAAGACAGAAGTTTCCTTTACTTCGTCTCCGCTCAGCCGAGATCAGCCTGCGGGCATTTGCAACTATTAATATCATCAAACCATCAACAACCAAAGCGATCTTTTATCTAAAAAAAAACTAAGTTTGTAGAAGATGAGGTTTGCCACTTTTTTTATGCGCGATATTAAGTTATGATATTTAATTCGATTGAATTTTTATTGTTTGCAATCGGATTTTTTCTGTTATGGCCTGTTATGGGTAAACGGAACAATTCGCGGTGGATTTTTATCACCGCAGCGAGTTTTTTCTTCTACGGATGGTGGGATTGGCGTTTTCTCTTTTTGATCATAGGAAGTGGCTTAATCGATTATTTTTGTGGACTTGCAATTACGCATCATCCTAATCGGAAGCGGCTTTTTTTTATCCTTTCCTTGGTCGGAAACTTGAGTGCTTTAGCTGTTTTTAAATACAGCGGTTTTATTGCAACTGTTTTACAAGATTTTTTCCTTTTCTTTGATTATGAGGTTGATTTAATCGCTAAAATCCCAAAGTTTGCCCTGATTTTACCTGTTGGAATTAGTTTTTACACCTTTCAATCCTTGAGTTATACCATTGATGTGTATCGCGGGCGACTGAAACCAACGCGCAATATTTTTCATTTTTTTGCTTATTTATCCATGTTCCCTCAATTGGTGGCGGGACCAATTATTCGTGCAAAAGATTTTCTTTTTCAACTTACCCGTTATAAAGTTCCGAATGCACTCGAAAAGTGGAACGCAGTTAAAATGATTGCTTTTGGTCTTTTTCAAAAAATGGTGATTGCTGATAATCTTTCCTTTTTTATCGATAGTTCATTTGAGGGAAAATCACCGTTTGACGGAACTGTTTATTGGTGGGTGGTGATGGTCGCTTTTTCTTTCCAAATCTATGCGGATTTTAGCGGTTATAGTTTAATTGCACGAGGTTTGGCGAAGTATATGGGCTATCATTTTAAAATGAATTTCAATCATCCCTATCTTTCAAAAAGTTTGCGCGAATTTTGGACCCGCTGGCATATCTCTCTATCGTCGTGGTTTAGAGATTATGTTTACATTCCTTTGGGAGGTTCACGAAGAGGATTATGGTTGGGACTTTTAGCCATGGCCATTACAATGTTGCTGTCTGGATTATGGCATGGACCGAAATATACTTTTTTGGTGTGGGCAGGTATTCATGTTGTCTTTTTAGCAATCGAACGATTAACGAAATGGACCCGATTTTTCAAAAAATCTTCCTTATTAATTCCACTCATTTTTACACAAGCTTTAATTGCATGGATTTATTTTAGAGCAGAGGACATGACACAAGGCAATGAAATTTTAGCCAAATTATTCGCAGGTTTACCAACTGATTTAACTTTTTTAGACGTCTATTGGGATTCACTCTTCTTTCTCTTTTTAGCTCTAGGAATTGAGGTTGTGATTTATTTCCGAAAAAACTATTACCGATTTGCAGCCTGGTATAACCGTTCAGGATGGGATGTTGTCATTGTTACTTTGGCACTCATAGGAATTCTATTTTTACGCGGTGAAGGCAAACAATTTATTTACTTTCAGTTTTAGGATATGCAGGTAAAGTATAAAATAGCGATTACACTTCTTCTCACAGCACTCCTCACCTTGGGCTTAAAAATTCGTCTGTATCCACCCTTGGTAAATACTGAATTGAGAACTGAGTTTTGGCTCAATAAAACCTATGCAAGTGCTGATTATTCAGTTGTGGTGGGAGGAGATTCACGAATTTATCGTGGTTTTTCGATTGACGACATGGAAGGGGAGTTGACTAGCGATTTGAATGGGTTGAATTTAGGTTATTCAAGTGCGGGATTCAGTTCTTCGTATATCGATTTTATGGCAAATCATCTCAAATTAAGTGGACCACGAATTCTTGTTTTCGGACTCAGTCCTCATGCCTTTACAGATGAGTCTATATCTGACGAATTACTCAATCAATATCGCAGTGTAAAAGGCTTCGATCGCTATAAGGGCTTGTATTTATCAAGGTATTTAAAACATTTCGCTCCCTATAAAATTTCAGATTTACCGAGCGCATGGACAGGGGATTATGAAGGTAGAGTGGAAGAAACGTTCTACAAAAATGGATGGGTTGCGTCCGATCAAAACCGAGAAATCGATTCTGTTGCTTTGGATATTTATACAAATATCTTCACCAAAATGGATGTGAATGAAATAATTATTGACCGATTTATGCAACAGGTTGATTCACTTCATAAGACAGGAATAGCGGTTTTTGCCTTTCGCCCACCAACGAATGCTAAAATGGTTGCCCTTGAGGATTCACTCAGTGCTTATCGTGAGGAAGAAATAGCAAATCGTTTCAAATCGGTTGGCGGTGTTTGGATTGATTTACCCGTTGCTGAATTTAGAACCTATGATGGCAGTCATTTAGATTCCAAATCTGCTCGTTTACTAGGAAAGAAAATAGGGCAAGCTATTCGACAAACCTTAATCGATTAAATTACCCTTCGCGGTGAATTAAATAGCTATTGGCTTGAGCCAAACAAGTCACCACCAAATCGTTGATACAAAGATGTGAAGGTAAACTCGTTGCATAATACACAAGTTCGGCAATATCTTCCGCAACCATAGGTTGATAGCCTTGATAAGCTTTATCCGCTTTTTCTTTATCGCCGTGAAAACGCACCGTTGAGAATTCAGTTTCCGCCGCTCCAGGGGCTATTTGTGTCACTTTAATACCCTCTTTTAATAAATCTATTCGCATACCTTTTGTAATCGCATCCACGGCGTGTTTAGACGCACAATAGACATTGCCATTTGGATAGACCTCTTTCCCCGCAGTGGATCCAATATTGATGATGTGCCCTGTTTTTCTTGCGATCATCAAAGGAATAATGGCTTTTGAAACATAGAGTAATCCTTTCACATTGGTATCAATCATCTTATTCCAATCTTCGCTATCACCATCCTGGATCGGATCTAGACCACTTGCTAAGCCTGCATTATTGACGAGTACATCAATATTCTTCCATTCGTGTTGTAAGGAATGAATCGCATGTTTCACCTCCTCTTCATGTCGCACATCAAATTGCAAGGTCATGACATTGACACCAAACAGGTTTTCTAAATCCTCTTTCAAGGCTTTTAAACGTTCGTATCGTCTTCCTGTAATAATAAGGTTATGACCATTTTTAGCAAAGGTACGTGCCGTAGCTGCGCCAAAGCCTGATGTTGCGCCGGTAATGAAGATGGTTTTCATAGTCGAAGTATTATGATGGCAAAAATAATCAAAAAAGAGGGTCTTTTCATCTAAATTTTAATTCGTTTTTGTACCCGTCGTTCAATTTGGATTACTTAATTTTAAACCAAAATTTACAAGAAATGGATTCAATTTTATTTGAAATAAAAGACGGTGTAGGAATCATTCGTCTCAATCGACCAACTGTTTTTAATAGTTTTAATAAAGAAATGGCAATGGATTTTCAACTAAAATTGGATATCTGTTTAGAGGATGATGCAGTGCGTGCGATCTATATTATCGGTGAAGGAAAAGCGTTCTGTGCCGGGCAAGATTTGCAAGAAGTAATGGATCCAAATGGACCAGAATTGACTTCAATCGTGAGAGATCATTACAATCCAATTATCGATCGCATTCGAAGTATAGAGAAACCCGTAGTTGCTGCTGTTAATGGCGTTGCAGCTGGAGCAGGAGCGAATATTGCACTTGCATGTGATATTTGTGTAGCCACCGAATCGGCTTCTTTTATTCAGGCCTTTAGTAAGATCGGTTTAATTCCTGATTCGGGAGGAACGTTCTTTTTACCACGCTTAATTGGGTTTCAAAAAGCATCTGCATTAATGATGTTGGGTGATAAAGTGTCGGCTACTGAGGCAGAACAATTGGGTATGATTTATAAATGGTTTAGTGATGAAAATTTTGCAAGTGAATCCTTGGCGATTGCTCAAAAATTAGCAAAAATGCCAACACGAGGCCTTGGTTTAACAAAGCGTGCCTTGAATCTTTCTATGATTAGTGATTTGAACACGCAATTGGAAACGGAAGAGGAATTGCAGACGATTGCAGGCGCTACAAATGATTATAATGAAGGTGTTGAAGCCTTCTTAGAAAAGCGTAAACCTGAATTTAAAGGAAACTAAATAAAATCGGTTTAGCCGAGTTAAAAAAATTGAAATAACATGAAGATTGGAGTTTTAGGAGCAGGTTCAATGGGATCAGGAATTGCGCAAGTAGCGGCTCAAAGTGGTCACAATGTGGTTTTGTTTGATACCAATGCTGCGCAATTGGAAAAAGCGCACGCCGCATTGGTTAAAGTGATGGCCCGCTTGGTGGAGAAAGGCAAATTAGACGAGCACGAGTCAGAAACGATTCAAGAACGAATTGCTTATATCTCAGATATGAATGACTTTAATGGATGTGGTTTGGTGATTGAGGCAATTATTGAAAATATCGAAATTAAAAAGACTGTTTTTTCTCAATTAGAGTCAATTGTGGATGGGAATTGCATTTTGGCTTCAAATACATCTTCTCTATCTATTGCATCCATTGCAGCAGCTTGCGCGAATGCAGAGCGTGTGATTGGAATTCACTTTTTTAATCCCGCTCCTCTTATGCCCTTGGTGGAAATTATACCTGCCGTGCAAACGAGTGACGCAACCACAAAAATAGCCCGTGATTTAATTGATTCATGGAAGAAAGTAACGGTATTAACAAAAGATACTCCAGGTTTTATTGTGAATCGCGTTGCCCGTCCTTTTTACGGTGAAGCGTTAAAAATTTATGAAGAAGGTGTCGCTGATTTTGCAACAATCGATTGGGCTATGACCGAATTGGGTGGTTTTAGAATGGGACCTTTTACCTTGATGGATTATATCGGGAATGATATTAATTATACGGTAACTGAAACGGTTTTCACCGCCTTCTATTTTGATCCACGGTACCGACCTTCATTTACCCAAAAACGCCATTCGGAGGCAGGTTGGTTTGGTCGTAAATCGGGGAGAGGGTATTATAATTATACAGAAGGGGTGGAATTACCCGAACCAACTAAGGATGAAAAAATCGGGAACGAAATTTTAAATCGTATTCTCGTATTGCTCATGAATGAGGCTGTAGATGCTGTTTTCTTGAATATAGCCACACCGAAGGAGGTCGATTTAGCCATGACAAAAGGGGTGAATTATCCCAAAGGTTTGTTGACTTGGGGCAATGAAATGGGTTGGGCAAATGTTCTGAAGGCTTTGGATCAATTACATGCCGAATATGGGGATGATCGTTATCGTGCCAGTGTTTTGATGCGCAGAATGGTGAACATGGGCGAGACCTTTAATCTTTCCTAGACATAAGACATAAGATTAAAGACGTTAGACTTAAGACTGCTTTTTGACGTTTCTGTTACAGTAATTTACTCAGCGTTCTCTGCGCCTTCGCGGTCAAAAAATAGAACACTGATGCTAAGCATGCGCAGATTTAACTGATTTTCGCTGAATTTTCTAATTTCTCCTGACGCTAAAAACCACCACAGATACACACAGATTTTTTTCCGTGGGATATGACATTGGGGCTACATAATACTATATGTACTTCCCTGATTAGTGTTGACCGTTTTTAGGTTGTTATTTCATTGTTAAATATAGTAATAATAGGTTTATTATTTTTGACTTCTGCCTCTTGGCTTTTGCCCTTTGCCTTTTGCTTTTTGCCTTCTATTTTGGGGTTCGACTTACTTCGACGGCGCTCAGCACGAGCCGCTCACCTCGGTCTTCTTTGGCTAATGACTATTGACCAATTTCTCTCTGCCATGCAGAGGCCAATCACTATTTTTAAATATTTGTTGCTTTTTCGCAACACTTTTATTATCTTGTCCGCAATCTAACAAAAATATCCGCTATGACCGAAGACGAATTCAAAGAAAAACTGGGACATAAGATTCACGAACTGCGTAAAGAGCGCGATTTGACCTTGTATCAATTGGCGTTAAAAACACAGGCACATAAATCAACCATTATGCGCATAGAAAGGGCAGAAGTGAGTCCTTCTGCCAATTTATTGCGCAGAATTGCACGTGCTTTAGAAGTGCCAATGGTGGATTTGGTGGGAATGGAGTAAGGTACTTTTATCGGTTGATTAAGAACCTATCCGAGTGTTAGTTTTGATGAAGTTAGAACGAAAACAGGTGCAATAAAATCTTCTTTAGGAAATCGCGCTTAAAGAAATAATCCAGGCAGCACCGTTCCTGAAACCATTACCAAAACAATGATGAAGATCAATAGGCCGATTGATATGAGCTGGTCTAGGGGCTTTACATGTGGATTTTCTCCATCCAAACGGTCATCAATTTCATTGGAGCCTCTCAACCATAAAATAAAATCACGACTGTTTTGGTGAAGACTTAACTTTTTAAGGATTCTATCCGCCACAAAATAGATGAGCGGAATGCCGCAGTTCAGGAATAAGATTATCGTTTCACGGTCATTGAAGTATTGAATGCCTATTAATCCAACTAAAAATAAAATACCAGTGGCTATTGAAAGCCACTTTGGATTATACCATTTTGATTTTCTTGAATACAAGAGCAACGTACTTATTCCCAATCCAATTACAATTCCAAGTTGAGCGTTGTTCATTTTTTATATTGTTATTTCTGCCCCTTAGTTAGCGCGAGTGTCTCGCTCTTTCCAGCGTGGTGGATTTGGTCTGTTTGGAGAAAAGAACTTTTATCGATTGGCAAAAAACAATTAAAACAAGGTTGGATTCCCAATATCACCTCTTCACAGCTTTTCGTCGTAGGTGGAAAAAATTTTCTTCTTCACGCGGAAGGAAATTTTTTCAAAATGAGAATCCTCCGTCACTTCTGGAAACAAAAGCGCAAGTGCTCGCATTGTATCAATTGTAATCATAGCTTTACCCCCCCCTTCTTTTATTTGTTTAATCGATATCTGAAGTTGAGGTTTCGAATTGCTTTTTAGGCATTCATATCGACTTCACAAAATCTAAAAACACTTTTTTATGTCTTTCGAGATCCAAATTTGGTGAAAGAGAAGCACGGACGATATAATCTTTGTCACCTTCTTTCGTAGTCCCTTGTGTTGAGGTTGCAGGAATGGTCCAATAGCATCCTTTTAACTGGCCGTAGCTCACACAAAATTTACTTTCATTCGGAATTTCGGTGATCATTAAATTAATTAATTTCAGGTTAAGCGCTCGTTTGTGAGCTTCCTTTTCTTCTTCTGAATTTCCTTTTGTTGGCAAGTCCAATGAAAAAACTGAGGGCGTAAATCCTTGTTTAGCGAGCTCTTCCGAAACAAAATTAATCTTAGCTGTCGGCAATGTTTCTGTAATGAAACGAACAAATTCGTGCGTGTTTTTATACGCATCAGTGATACGTTGATTCATGGACGGCAATTGTTTTGCCAGGATTTCATACTGATACGGCGTTGCTTCATTATCACACAGGCTCAAATGCAATTCAATCTTATCGATTAAGGCATTGGTTATTGTGTTTCCAACGCAGTAACCTGAAGTTACCATACCACCACTTGGAAATTTGGATCCACTTGCAAAAGAGATCGTTCGCACATTCGATAAAATCTCGCCTTCACCTAAAAAGTGAACATTTGGACAAAAGGTTTGATCGAGAATAAAGACAGGATCGATTGCCTTTGCACCCGTTGGTGTTTGACGCACTTTACTCAGTACTGCTTTTAATTCGGCCAAATCTGGAACTTCCACTCTTGGATTGGTTGGAATTTCAGCGATAATATAAGGAACGGCATCTTCGCTCGCAATTCTTGCTAAAATGAGATCGATACTTTGAACCATGTCATTTCCTCCATCCACAGGTAAATCAACAATTTCAACCTGGTTAAGGCACGCCGCTACGCGTCTTGCTTGGTCGTTGGTTCCACCATAACAATTAGGCGGTACAATAAATTTAATGGCTTTTCCTTTGTGGTTTTCAAGTGCATTGTCCACCAACCCCATGAGGATTGCATATTGAATAGACAGTCCACTTGACGCTACCAAAGCTTTTGTTGTCGTACCTGTTATTTCATTGATTGAAGCGACAACACTTGCTTTATTTGCTGTGTCAACCAAGGTTATTTTTGAAGCCGGAATTTGCTCAACAAAAGCGTGCAAAGTTGTGAAGCAATCCGCAGGTGTCATAGCGATTGACTCTCTTCGGCGGACGTGTTGTATTTCTGAAATATAGGATTCATTTTTCGCTCCATTCACAACCAAGATACTTCCTAGGTCTTCCTGAATATTGAGAAAGAAATCAACTGCATTTGCTTGCTGAAAAGCAGCATCAAAATTATGGATAGAATCCGTTTCACTGATTAAAATAGAACTTGCATTTTTGTCAAGATGGGCGGAAATTTCACCGATATCTTCGATCCGGAAGAGGTCGAATTGATAATTGTAAACCTGCTGAATAAGCGCTGCATCAAACGAAGTTGGCAATTCTCCAGTGTAGAAAATTTGCGTATTTTTTTTCGTAAAAAGATTCTTTCTTAAAAGAGCCAAAACAGGCATAGTGCGAGAAGAAAAGCTAATCACATTTGCTGCTGCTAGCTCGTATTGCTTCGCAATTCCCCATTCGAGCACACAGGATAAGGGGTGACCTAAACGAATATAATCGTATGCCGTTGGCAAAGCATTGAGGGCATCCACCTCTGAATTATTGGCATGAAACAAAGCCTCAAATTGATCTAAAAATTCTATTTTGGCTAATTTTTCATCATAAATATCCAATCTATGTGTTGTGATATTTAACCAACCAATTGGTTTATTTTCGATTACATTCTTAATATAGTTCAGCAATTTCATATCCTTCATAATTTGATCTTATTCTACGTTCGTTCAATTCGATTACTTTTTAAATGCCCTAAACACATTTTATATTTCGAATCAAATCAGCGCGTAAAGTTAGTGTTTTTAGTCGACCTTTTGTAACAAATTCCCTTCACTTCTTGACAGAAATGGGGATCAATTGCGCCGTGAAAGTGAGTCTCGAAGAGGAGCTTTAGCAGACCTTGGTTTTATTGATTTGAAAAAGAGGAATTCCTTTGATGTAATCAAAAAGAAGGATTCAATCCCTTTCCACTAAACTTCCAATTCAGCTTTGTGCATAAAATCTATATCCTTAAATTCAATAAACTTGAGGGTGGGTATTATGAAACACCTAAATCATCTACAAATCTAGCTGATGCGGTAATGTCCTTTCTGGGCGCACCGACAATATCATGTGTGATTGCCGCAATTATGGAAAATACGGTGTCTTTTCCTAGGCCATATTCTGTGCTCAATTTATCCACGTTTTTATAGATGATTCCTTCCAATAAATCGAGCACGGTATCGGATTCAACAGTGAAGAAAAACAAAAACCGATCCTTAGTGAAAACCTTGGGAATCGTCAATTTTAATTCTGTTTCTAATTGTGGCCAATGTGTTTTATACTGGTCGTGCGTTGCAAAATTAGAAAGAAAGGCATGAGGTGTAAATTGATCAGCCGCGCTATTTAGGTGTGTACAGAAAAATTTACGAAGGCGGAAGAATAAGATTTGCGTTAGACAAGCCTTCTGTTCGGTATGTTCTATTTTGTGCCAAACATGGTCGACTAGATCACCAACGGTTCGCATTTTTTCAGCAGCTCTTCCGTCAATCTCAACGCCGAAGCATTGCTCTGTATCCATTATAATTTGTAAACTATCTAGTCCCATACACTGTTTCAAAAGAGGTATTCATTTTTCACGTGATTTGTTTTCAAGATTTTACTGCACAAAAATGGTGTCACGTATTTCATTCCTCCTGAGAAAATCATTTGGAGGCAAAATAGCAACTTTGACTAAATAAACGGCTGATATTTTCGTCATTTATCCAGTCATAGCTCGACTTCATTTGCTTTTTAAATTTAATCTTCGATTGATCGTGAGCTTCTTCATCCGTTATTCCAGGCCATAATTTATAGACGATTTCGTGTCCATACTCCTTTGTTTGATATGCTTTTCGATTGTACGCATCAAGTTCAACATCCGTTAATGAAGGATATTTTTTGAGAAGACGCGTGTGGATTGGTTTTAAAAAGTCTGGACCAAATTCCATGGACAATTCAAGTGCTGCATTCAATATGTCTTTTGAGAATGTCATAGCTCAATTGAAAGTGAAATCCAAATTACTAAATTTTAGGCGATTTGAACATGAAAGTCCGCGCATTCTCTCCAACCGGTGATTTAAGATATTATTTACGACTTAAATGCTCCGCCGTTTTTTTCTGATTATATTTCCTTTTCGTGTTGACGAATTTATATTTTAAATTGTCGTAAAAGAGACTGGAAATTAAAATGATTACACCTAAAATCAATGTGTTTAATTTAAAATCTAAACTTAAATAAAAGTAGGCTCCAATTAATCCTCCGAGAAAAAAGGATGAGATAATGTAGATCCGCAATTTTATCGTAGACTTAATTGTAGAACGATCCGGATAAGACTTGGGGAAAAAGAGTTGCGATAATTCGATTCCCAAATCGGTAAAAAGACCGGTTAGATGTGTCGTTCGAACAACGGCGTTTGATATTTTGGTCACAAAAGAGTTTTGCACACCCATGGCAAAGAGTAGGGCACAGACAATCAAATCGGGATACTGCAGCACCGAGAAATAATTTAGAATAACGATTATGATTAAGATTAAGCATTCAATGAGAGTTGGCCAAACAAAGACGTTCAGTTTTTTATTTTCTTTGAATTTTTCGATAAGGAAACTCGATAAAAATGAGCCAAATAGGAAAATAAAAATATACAGAAAATAGACCGTTCCTCTCCAAAACTCAAAACGGGCTAGGTCGTAAATAAAGAGGGCAAAATGTCCAGTTACATTTGTGGTCAATTGATTAAAGGCTAGGAATCCAGTCACATTTACAATACCGGCCACAAAAGATAAAACTGTAGCAATTCGCAGGTTGTGTTTTAAGGTTCTGCTCTTGCCTTGATGTCTGAACATTTTGTTTAGATTTTGCTGGAGTTTTGAAATGCTCTCCGACGGTGGTGCAAAGATAGACATTTTTAGCGACCGCGTTCCGCAATCAATCAAACGCGTTCACCCGCTTATGCCAATGGAAATCGTTATCCTCTATCATCAGTTTTTCGGTTAGCGGACCAGGCGTATAGTGAACGATCAAACGATAATATTGGCGCGTATATGGATCATCCATCATGAGATAACAACGATTAGTGTTGCCGGTATGAATAAATTGCTCCAGTTTATTTTATGTTGATTGTTGAGATTGATCTAAAATAAAGTTGACGATAAATTGGTAGGTGAAGATATAAATTTTCATCATTGTGGAGGTACACCCAAACCGCTTATAGGCCACTCTTTTTCCATTGATTCCGCCGCAGCAATTATCCTTAAACGTTAAAGGTTTTAACACTATCGATTTCAAAAATTGCTAACGGCAGGGAGTGTAAATTAAACGCTGTCTAGGGGTTCATTCACACTCCTCAATTGCCAGTTGTTTTACAAGGTTTCACAAATCATTAAATCGACTTCTTGTTTGTATGCTTTTTTACGAAGGTCGTTCAATGCATTAAATTCTTTGCTGACCAACATCTCTTTTATAGCTTGAGCGGAAGGGAATTCAAACACGGCGATCGCTTTAATTCCCCCTTGTCCCATTACTTGTTCGGAGGTTTTCCAACGTTGCATTCCATTTCCGCCAAATTGTTTGAAAATCCCAATAATTTTGGATAAATAGGATTGGAAACTCACTATGTCGTTGGTGTTTGGAATAGCATTTATGATTAAAAATGTTTTGTCTTCGTTCATTTTCTTTAATGGTTGTGAGTTATATTTTGTCTGAAGAAAGTGCTTTTTTCATCATTTTTTCATTCATTTTCGCCTGCATTTTCAGAGGACTGTGTTTTGCTATTCCTTCCATTATTTTATTCTTCGTTCCTGGAATGGCTATTAGTTTTTTGCCTAAAGCATTTACGGCTGTTTTCGCCACTTCTTCAGGAGTTAATGATTGCATGGGTGTTTTAGACCAATCCACTCCATTGCCCGCGATCATAGGTGTATTTGTAAGTCCCGGCGAAAGTACAGTAACATCAATTCCCTTGGGTCTCAGTTCGCCATATAACGAAGCCCCAAAATTAAGGACATACGCTTTTGTACCTGCGTAATTTGCAAAATAAGGATTAGGCATATGACCTGATAAACTAGCAATGAGCAATATCCCTCCTTTTTTCCTTGAAATCATACCTTTTAAAAAATGGTGGGTTAATTCCATGGGGACGCTTACATTCAATTTTATGACCCGAAGTTCTTTTTCGAGATTATTTTTTTCAAATGCCCCATTTACTTCCAATCCAGCTGCGGGAACGACTATACCAACCTCATATTTTTCGGTTTCATTTTTAACGGTTTGCATGCCTGCATCTGTTAACAAATCCGCCGAAAGACAAACTACCTCTATATTGTGTTGCTTTTTTAATTCATCCGCCGCTTGTATTAATTCATCTGTGCGTCTTGCTACTAAAATGAGGTTTAATCCTTTTTTTGCTAATTCATGAGCAATGGCTTTTCCTATGCCTGAAGATCCTCCTGTGATTAAGGCATATTTGCCATATTTTTCATTGAAATTCATAACTGATTCTTATTTTATGTTCTTTTTAACCTCCAATAATTTAACTTCTCCTACAGGCAAAACTGTATTTGCTGTAACTCGTATACCCGTTTCTGAATGATATTTATACCCTGCAAGAATTGAAGCCCAAGTTTTTGTAAACTTCTTGCGACCCGCCATTCCGTTCATCATTCCAAACATTCTACTTTTCATAGAATAATCTAGCGTAGAAGTGAGAATCGTTTTATTGCCTTTCGCGGTTAGTCTAAAATCACCCCCCATGGTCTGAATACCTTGTACTTTATAAATCGTATAAGCGTAAAAAGTGAGGTAATGTTCTAATTCGTTCCAAACTAGATTTTCTTCTTCCAAGATTGCCCCCTTAAAATCTTCAGACATAATCATGTGTCTTTGTGCTCCTAAACCTTCTTTGTTATCTGAAATGACATAAGAAGTGTCAACAGTGGGGCTGTTTTTATAAATGCCCCCAACATCTTTGAAATTTTGCCAAACTTTTTCAATGGGTGCGTTAATTTCTACTTCCATTGTTATTTCTGTGGCGCTTCTACCTAATTTTACTGTTTGTGCTGAAATTGAATTTACTGCGTAAAATCCAATTAAAATCATGGCTATTTTTTTCATTTTTTCTAGTTTGTTATTTTTACAATAGAGGTGTCTAATTTTGTTTTTTCGTTGACAATCGTTCCGGTTTCGATATATAATTTATGACCGGCCATAATTCCATCTAACAATTTTGCATTCATTTTTTTCATCATTAAGCTGTTCATCACATCAAAAAAGCCATTTTTCATTGAATATTCCATTGTGCCAGAAAGGATCGTTTTGTCATCCTTCTCTCGAATAGCAAGGTCTAAAGCCATGGTATCTATACCTGGCATTTTTTTGAGTTCGGCCACTTCAATTTTAATATTTTTGCCTTCATTCCATTCTGTTACTTTTTCTTCGGCGCTTGCTCCCATCATGGTAAAATCACAATGTCTGGTTGCCCCAATGCCTTCTTTTTGTTCAGAGGTGATAAATGATTTGCTCACCGAAGGATGTCCGTGGCAAATATTTCCAAAATCTGCTATCGCTGCCCAAACGCTGTTGTTAGATTGATTGATTTCAATCTCTCTTTTAATTGTGGTTTTTTTTCCCATGTTTAGCTTGTTTTTAAATTGTTGAATAATAAGTGTATTGTATTTATGCCTTGCGCAAAGTCTTTTGAACTTTTGGCTCTGGTTAGAGAACCATAGAAAGTAGAATGTAATAGTTCTGTTATTTGTCTTGCATCCATTGTCGGATTCAGTTCATTGTTTTGTTGTGCTTCCCGAACGGTTGGCTCAATAGCATCTATAAATTCATCAAACGCCTGTGTAGAAGCCATGCCTACCTTTTCGCTTGCAGCTCCTAATTCTGACATGATGTTGTTTATAAAACATCCCATAAAATTCACTTTCGGTTGCACAGCAAGCATGTCTACATAAAATTGAAGTAGACGGTTGTATGCAGAGCTATTGTCTGTTGGTTGAAGTTGAATTTCTATGCGCCTCACGTTGTTTTTGGCATACAGCAAAATCGCTTCAATTAAAAATTGTTCTTTGCTTTTGAAGGCATTATAAAATGCTCCTTTTGTCATACCTGTGACCTTGCATATTTCGTCAATACCAAGCTTGTTATAGCCTTTTCCACAAAACAATCCAAGCCCTGTTTTTAATACATTTTCCTTATTGTGTTTAAGATTCATGTTGTTTGTTTGAATAATTCACAGGGCAAATATAATCAAACAGAACGGTCTGTACAATTAAAAGTGAATTATTTTCTATCAGAGATAGTTTTCTTTATATTGAAGAGGATTTAGAGGGAGGTTGTCCTTGATTCGCAGCTATTGTGAGCAGTCGTCGAAAAAAAACCTGGACGCTTCTCGAATCGGAAAAATATACTGAATACAAAAACGGTATTGATAGAACGCAAGAATTTCAAGTAAAGTATAAAGGCGTGCAATATGTGCTGAATGCGCCGCGCAACTGAAGACCGAAATTGATTAAGCTGTCCCTTTTTGGTGATTTATGCCGTATGAGCTGTTTTAAGGTATGAAGTATCCAGGAATTCCAACAGTTATTTTTGGGAGACGGTTGGGTAAAATGCGTATCCGCGATTTGGTAGGTTAGGGCTATGCATTTTTACACCTTGTTAGTCACAATTTAATATTCAACTATAGGAATGTTTGATGGAATAGTGAATATTGATTCGTCTATTTTTTCCGATTCAACTTTTATGGCTCTCATATGTTTTTTATAAGTACCATAATCAATGTCTGATCCAAGAATTGGAGATTTCATAATTCCAAAAATTTCTCCTACTAAAGCTTCTTTCCAATTGACGTAACGTGTAGGTTCCAAATAAATTTCCTTGGAATAATAATACCTGTAAATGATTATGTCATTCCATATTGGATCTAAAACGGTGTAAGTAATAGTTTGACAATCATATCCGCAAATTTGTAATGAATCGCCATAGGCTTTTGATATTAATTCGAAATTATTAGAGGATGGGTTTTCTATATACAGTGTATCATAATTCCTTAATTCCCAAAATGAGGTGTTCTCATTCAAATTAAAGCATTTGTATTTAAATCCACCAATCCCGCTGTGAGGATACTCCCTCAAAATACTTCCTTTTTCACCGTACGAGTAGATAGCGGATGAACCATGCAATACATTTTCGTAATAATTCGAGTAATCAACTGGAGAGTTCGTGTCCATATACTCTATTTCAATGTCATATGTTATTTTTCCCTCAAAGGATTCTAGTTCATCATTGAGATCTGTTTGTTTTTCTGATTCTTTAATCTGACCAGCACAACTTAATAATATCAAGATGGTCAACGAAATGATAATTTTATTCATAATACAGGAATTGTGCTTAACGGACGTTCTGGTAAAGATAGGCATTTATAGATGCCGCCGTGATGTGTACTGTCAATTCCTGCTTGGCACCCCAAGATACGGGACAAACGAATGGGGAATTTTTGTGCTAGACAAAGGGCCAAAGTAAAAATCTCATGTATATACAAATATGTATTCTTATTCGTGTTAATTCATACATGACATATGAATTTAAAATTGTATAAAAGTCATGGCTTATCATTAATGCTAACATCCGACTAAACGAATCACGGCTCAGCAAAGACAAGTTAGCGTTTACCCCTTTTATATCCAACACACACCGCTAAAACCCAATTTTAGATACGTCTAAACGTTTGAAAACGGATGATTCAACCGCATTGCGGTTAATGGTGTTAGTCAAATATGGTATAAAAAAATGAAAAATGAGTAGAAAAGGAGAGGCGCTTTTTAGTGCCCTTAATTCAATTCAAAATCATTAAAAATGGGATTCCATTCTTTGCTGAAAACGGCACCAAGGAATAGTGGTTCGCTATTGTTTGAAGATTCAATTAACCAATACCCTGCTGCATTTTTAAAAAAGTAAAGATTGGTATTGGAAAGCGGGTCGGAGCCGCAGCCGCGCCGATAACCACTAAAAACGGCTAATAATTGGAGGTTTTCTGCACTGACCAAGGCTTTTTCTTCATTTAAAATATGCGTTTCAGTGAAAATAAATGGCGTATTGGGGAAATAGGTGTTTTTATTGATAGCATTTGGCTGGCGAATGAGTGCAATGCTATCGGCAGCGAGCAATTGATTGTTGTGGACGCGTTGCAATTCTTCGGCGCTGAGGTTGTGGTGAAATTGTTTGGTATGCCAACTGTAAACAGCTGCTTCATAGACCAAATAATAATCGGTGCGGGAAAGTTTTTCGGCACTGAAAGATGAACCATAATTAAAGGCCAACTTTTCATTATAGGACGTCTGTTTTTCAGCATTCCATTGGTGGCGATAACACCCGTTTTTGTCGTAAAAAATATTCGATTGCGCAAGGACACCAAAACTTGCTGCATCTCGGTCTTCTTGTAAAATTCCATTCCCAGCGTAAATCGATTTTCCATCCGTGTAGAACAGGTTGCTCGGTTGATCCCAAACACGGATATTCTTTAGATTTGCTGGAGGAATGAGCACCGTATCTGCATCCAAAAAGAGGTGGTTTTTATCGCTAGCATAACGTTCGGATAAGGGTTTAATCGTTTTAGGATCGGCAGTGGTGATGAGGTTCGCATGGCGATCAATGACAGCCGTTTTGGTTTTGAAAAGGGTGGTGGTTAAGGGGCGAACAATCTCACCATTGAACTGCATGATTTCACCGTTTAAATAAACCTGATGTGCGTCATAGCATAGGTCAAAATCACAGGTAGTATTCACCGTTTTACCATCCGAATTATCAATTTTTTGATCAAAATAATAGATAAAATTCTTGTCCTTAAAATAGCCGCCATTCAAACATTCCGTCACTGAAAAACTGGCAGCATCAATGCCCTGCAGTTCTTGCGTATTATTAAAAACATGCGTATTTGTTTTCCAAAGCCATTGAGCCGGCTGTTCATTATTGCGACCAACAATTTCAATTCCGCTTGTATCAAGGGCTAAAAAAACACCTTTAAAATAGATTCCATTTTTATCAACTGCCATTCCAATCTCCTCTTTTAAGTCCAGTAATCGAAATGTTGAAAGGTCGGGGTGAATGATTTTCCTGCCCTCTGCATCTTGGTAAATCACTTCGTTTTCATGAATGATGTAGAGCGGAGATTCAGAATAGGAATACGTTTCCAATTGCGCGAAAGCAGGTGTAAAGTGGATGAGTGCAATGATCAAGAAAAAGGGAAGTCGTAACATCATCCGAAGTTAGGTATTATTTTAATTGTCGAGGATGTGTTCCGTTTGTTCACGCTGTTGGTCCGAACTTTTTTGACGTTCTTTAATGAATAATAGTGTCATTAATAAAGTAGGAATAGGTGCTAGAAAAAAGAGAAATTCACCCACCTTCGTTTCCGTAATGAATTCTAGGCCTACTGTAAATGAGAAGATTAAAAAACACCAAGCGATTCCGTTTAAAAGCAGATCCGCTGTCTTTTCAAATAAGAGCATCACAGCGAAAACAAATAAGATGGCTTCAGCGGCATAGTGAAATTTAAAATGGATGCTCATTTCATATGCTGTTTGAAAGTAAAGGGCGGAAAACAGATAGCCGGTTACAAGTATCCAAACAAAGAGATCAATGATCCCTAAGGCAAGTGCACGTTTCATCTTGTGATGGCGAAGATAAAATAGGAAAATTAATCGCGTAATGATTCCACTGAGAAAAAACAACCAAAAAAGATAAATCAATGTAGAACCTATCAAAGCTGACCGAGTAAAATCACCAATGCCAATATATTCAAGCAAGACACTAAAGACTATGCTGCTAATAATTCCAATTGTAAGGATTTGATAGTTCATGCATTGGCAAAACTAATTCATTTTTAATGATTTCTCCGGGCCTTACATCTAACTTGTGTGAAGCCTGATACTGCCTAGAGGAGCGCAAAGATGAAGCGGTATACTCTTATGTCCTTTAGTGTGAATCAGATGATGATCACTACTCTTTTTGTTCTGCTAACCCAATTTAAAGCCCCTTTATTGTTGAATTCTTTGCTATTGCCCATTGCCTCCTGCCTCTTTCCTCCTGCCTAATCCCTTATGATCGATTCATCTTTTGGCAACCACGTGTGACTTTCACGTTTAATACTTCCGTCTTTCTTGTATTCGATTATGCAATGTTGCTGAGGGGCTCCGCAATCATTCGATATAATAATCTCAAATTTGAGTTGGCCTGTTGGATAATATTGTTTGAAATTCGTCATAAATCCGTTCGCTGCAGTAAGGTCGGATCGCGTATTTCCGTTCTTGTATTTTGTTCGATAATTGCCGTGTAATAGTGCAAAGTTTCCTCGTTTTGAGGCGGTGTCGGCGGGAAAAATGACGGGACTTTTTTTTGAGCTTATGCCTTCTCCAAACCGATAGAGATAAATATCATTGATGTAGTAATTATACATGTAAAGCGTGGCTCCCACACTGTCTTTCAGGACATTCAGGTTTCCATCTAAGTAGGTGACCCACCAACCTCGCTTTTTTCCGTTTGTATCCAATTGATTGAGTGTGTCCGCCTGACTGATTGCTGTTGCCGAACTGACGAGGAGAAGGAGTGATAGTATAAGATTTGTTTTCATAACGGTTCATTTATAGTGAATGTAATGGATATTAAAAGGTAACTTTTTTGAGTATAAAATGTCCCGTTTGTGAGGTTTTTTACTTTTTTAAAAACCGAAGCCTTTCCCCGACGGCCGAAGAACTTAGCGAAGGGCATTGCGTAAGTTTTATCAGTACCAACCCCGTATTTCTAAAGTACACCAACCTGTAATGATGTCAAGCATATCGTAGGCGCGGTCTTGCAAGGTTTCTTCTTTCTTTAATTGCTCCGCCAACTGTTCCACTAATTTTTGTGCAGCCAAGGACGGTGTGAATTTCACCGAATATGTTAGGCTTATCTTTTTACCAAATGTTGGCTCAGGTGGGGATTGCAGAAAAAATATCCCACCAATTTACCATATTGTACTCTTCCTTGAATGCTACATATGTTCTTTTGGAATACAATGCTCCTTTAGCGATCCCTTTTTTTGCCAAATTTTCAACCAACGCCAATGGTTTATTTAAATTTGGATTTGACAATTGCTCTGAATTTAATTTTCTCAGTTCGTTATACAACTTTCTACCCGTTTCACTATTCAGAACCTCATAAGCTTCAAGTATTTCAATGAATTTTTCTTTATTTGCTTGACTAGGTACTATTTTCGGATGGCACGTTTTTGCAATCGAAAACAGAGACTTTCGTATTTTCCTTGGTGTAGCTTCTGAGTCTACTTGTAAGATCTTGTAATAGTCTTTCATTCAGGTATTAAATTACTTTGTTAATTTGACTAGGCGCAGCAGTGAATTTTATTTTGTGTTCGTTACTATTTTCTACTTACTCAATATAACTTTTCCTGAGTCAAAGTTCTTTCTTTCATCATAAACTCTGATAATGTAAACGCCGTCATCATATGCACTCAGATCTTCCCTTATTATTGGACCCACAACTTTTTCCGTTTTCATGATTCTTCCAGATTGATCAAAGATTTCCAGTGTCAGTTCTTCGCTTGAATTAAGAACTATAGAGATTAATCCTTTAGTTGGATTTGGATAAATGTTGTCAATTAGTTTAAGGCTTTCCATGTGAGGGCTATCGTCCATAGTAGGATTTGGATTTAAAACTATTGGATAAAAATTCATGTTTATTTTTTGACTTGTTGCCAAGTCAATAATAGCTGCTGCATTATGCTCAGCCAAAGTTGAATCAGAATCGAGAGAAGGAGCATCTCCAAGAAGGATTACAATTCTTTTATGGTCAGATTCCCAAAAACCTTCGTTAAAAGCTTCATATATTCCATCATATACTGATTCAGGATAGTCGCCGCCACCTGTAACACGAATATTTTCAATGAATGATTTTGTGGATGAAAAATCCGTTTCAAAATTCTTATAATCATACCATTTGCTGCCATCTACATTTTTGTCTCCATAGGTTGCCATAGACAGTCTTATACCTGAATACGATTCTAACTTTGTTATGATTTGGATCAGCCCTTTTTTAATGTTATCGAGATCGTCTTCCATACTTTGAGTTTTATCCAAAATGATCATTATATCGGTGTTGTCTTCGGTATAATTTTCAACTATGTCCAATATAGCACGGGTCACAAAACTTGAATTTGATACTACTTTCAATTCCCCGCCAGTTGATCTTGCGAGCGTATTAAAGCTTTCAACGCAATCATAATTGACTATCGAATAATCGAAAACAGCCGGGATTTCGACATCCATTCGCATTAAAGAATCAAATGCTATTTGAAGTGAATCAGGGTTATCAATTCTATTGGTCAATTCATCTTCTGATAATGTCTTTGAATCAGGAGTGGTGCAGCTAATAACTGCAATTCCTAGGAATGCAATTACTATGTGTTTTGTGAAATTTTCAAAGTTCATTTTTTCGTTTAATGTAAGAAGTTTGTGGAGCATAATTGTTAATGGTGGCTAATGGTTTAATAAATATAAGTATTTATGCTATCGGCGCGTAGCGCTGATATTTATTATTTGTTAGGCGGCGTTTTCTGAGTTTGGTTTGATTTTTTTAAGCTCCTTCTGTACCTCAAACCGTTCTTCTTCTAAATCATAATCGTCTTGTAATCCAAGCCAAAATTTAGGAGAAGTTCCGAAAAATTTGGAAAGTCTTAGTGCTGTATCAGCGGTAATTCTTCTTCGACCTTTTAAAATTTCGCTAATTCTTGTTTGTGGCATGAAAGTTTCTTTTGCAAGTTTATACGCAGAGATGCCAAGAGGAAGTAGAAACTCCTCTTTCAATATTTCTCCTGGGTGTATGTTTTCTAATTTAGCCATGTCTTTCATTTTAGTGGTAATCAACGATTGAAACTTCGTAAGCATCATCATTTTTCCAATTGACGATAATTCTCCATTGTTGGTTAATTCTAATACTGTGAAATTCAGATAAATCTCCTTTAAGTTTTTCCAGTCGATTAGCTGGTGGAACTCGCAGATCATTAATGTTTTGAGAGTTATTGAGCATTCTCAATTTCCTTCTTGCGACATTCTGAATTTCACTTGGTAACTTTTTAGACCGAATGCCATTCCAAATTTTTTCGGTCTCTTTGTCACCAAAACTTTTAATCATATAAATTTAGTTACGAATTGCGTTACTAACGTTAAAGATAAGTAATTAAATTGAACTGGACAAATATAATCGTCAAAGACGTCCTAACATTTGAATAAACCCACAACCTTTCTCCCCCCCCCAAAAATTCAGGAGAATAAAAAACTCATAGGCATTTATTCCTTTTTTTTAAAACCGTAGCCTTTCCCCGACGGCCGAAAACTTGGCGAAGGGGATTGCGTAGGTTTTTTCTATCTTAATATACCCCTAAAACCCAACTATAAATGTGTGGAAACGTTTGAAAACGAATTCTTCATCAGCAATGCGGTTAATGGTACAAGCCAAATATAAGTTAAAAAAGTGAGAATGGGAAGCATCCATTAACTTTTAATTTTAACCCTTCATTCAATTTAAAAGGACAAAAATGGGGGATGTATTTTGAGGTATGTTAGAATTGAAATTCCTTTAGTTGCGTTCGGTTGGTGCTTGTGATAAAAGCGCCCACTTTTCTTGGTCGTGAACCTCCATTTGGGTTTCGTTATTAATTCCTTTTCGTTTTATTCTTCTTTCCAAGCTCTTGTTTTCGGCACAATAAGATGCGAGCAGCATTCATGTTCTGAATACGGCTCGTTCCTTAATTTTTGTGATTGATTTGTGTTTTTAGCGTCTTATAAACGGCGCTTATTTACACGTATTGTCCTTATTTTCCTTCGTTCTGTTCGCTCAAGGTTTTCACTGCTTGTGCCCATTTATGAATGGCATTTTTTTGGGTTTGATAATCTTCTGCAAACGGACCGCAAACAATTTTTAAGGTGGATGTACCCGTCTGATTATCTAGAAGGATTAAGAATTTCTCTGTAAATGCACCGTTTTCAAAATCATTTTGCACATACCGATTGCCAAAGAGCATATCGCCATAAAGGGCTGTCGGTTCACCTGCATTTGCATAATGGTAGTTGATATTTGTTTGCGCTCTCCAATGTGCATTTAACTTGGATGAAGGGTCAAAAGTGGTTTGTAATTCCCCTGCATATTCGGCATTGGTTAAAACCTCCCAAATCACTTTCGGATTGGCATTGATAGCCAAATCTTGCCTAACAAAACGGGAAGGCGCTAGACTCGCAATTTCATCATCACTTAAAAAGGTTACCTCATTCAAGCGGGCGCTGCCATTTCCGCCATTCAAATACCTAAAACCGACAATGGAGTCATGATCAACATAAATGGCCTGAATAACGATTACGAGATCCATTCGACTTGCACTTTGATTATAAAAACGCGCCAATTTAGGCAATTGAATTTTTAAGGCATGTGCATCTGGGTATTTTTCGGTATCAACCAGAATCAAAGACGCTTCACTCTGCGTTTCTTCTTGCGTTGGGAGACGGTCTTTCACAACCGGAACATTTTCCCAATCAGCAATGTCCACTGCGGGGAAACCATTTAAATTATCGGGACAATACCAACCGCCATATTGATGGGGTTCATTTTTAGGTTCCTTATAATTTTCTTGCGTTCCCGTTTCATCTAATACTAGCGTGTTTTTTTGATTCTCTGCACAGGCCAATATCGTTAGGACACTTATGGCGAAGATGACTTTAAGCATTCGATTTTTCATTTGTCTATTTTTTTAGATTTCTTCTGCTAAAGGTAGAGCAGGCATCTTCCTAGTCCCTTTAATTTGTGTAAATTAATGTAAAATCTATGTAATTTATCGCTAAAGCATTTCACAGGCAGATTTATTCGAATAAATTTGAAGGATGATTTTTTCACCCACTTTTAAATATGGCATAGTCTTACTTTTTTGCTTGCATGCATTCAATCCTGCTCTAGGGCAAACGAATGAACAAGAAATTAAGGTTGAATTGCGTTCGATAGGAAATGCTTTTCTAGAAAGTATGGGTGATACAACATCTCGTATTTTACCAATAGAAAAGATAGCGGGAAGATATGCAGTTCAATTTGAGCGTGAATTTATATTTCAACCTCTTTTGTTGATTGATGCGACTTTTGAAATACTGGAGCAATCCAGCCTTGGCTTTGGGTATATTGTTGAGGTTGAGACCTGTGAAAAAGGGGAATTAATGCATAGTTTTCGTGCTTCATTGGATCAGAATGATAAATCGATTGCTTGCGAAACGCGTGATGTGCCGCCTGCGTGTTATATTTTTTATTTTACAGTGATTGAGTCGGCATTAGATTTTCAAAACACAGCCTTCTTAAAGGAGCAGGAGACGGTGACAAATGAAAAAATGGAGGACCATCTCCTCACTAAATTTGTTCTCGGGTTTGTTGGCTGTGTTTTTCTACTTGGTGCTATTTGGTTTTTTAAAAGGAGAAGGATTCAGCCTGCTCTTCCAAATGATTATATCATGATTGGCGAATTTCAATACGATCAAAAAGGGATGAAACTGGTTTTAGCGGAAAAAACAATAGAATTGTCGAGCAAAGAATCGGATTTGCTTTATTTACTTTATACAAATGTCAATGAGACTGTCAAACGAGAAGAGATCTTACTTAAAATTTGGGGAGATGAAGGCGATTATGTTGGACGAACTTTGGATGTATTTATTTCAAAATTGCGCAAAAAATTAGAAGCTGATGCCAATTTGAAAATCGTTAATATTAGGGGGGTGGGGTATCGGTTAGTCTTTAGTGATTAGTGGTTAGTTGTTTGTTTTGCTGGCTATAAAGAATTCTCACCCCGCCTAAAACTTTTGCCTTTTGCCTTCTATTTTGGGGTTCGACTCCGCTCACCCCGCTCATCCTTGGCTAATGACTATTGAAAGCGAAAAGAATGATTGAATGCTGAATGGTTACTGCACACCGGCGGACTGAGCGGAGTCGAAGTCCAAGGTTGCCTTTTGCCTTCTATTTTGGGGTTCGACTCCGCTCACCCCGCTCATCCTTGGCTAATGACTATTGAAAGAGAAAAGAATGATTGAATGCTGAATGGTTACTG
>Ga0222668_1000153_pt1 | contig 49411 bp, 41 predicted proteins | sample AntAcemetagen728_FD_179823 | JGI IMG/M metagenome (GOLD analysis project Ga0222668, IMG submission 179823) | Saline water microbial communities from Ace Lake, Antarctica - #728 | ecosystem: Environmental > Aquatic > Non-marine Saline and Alkaline > Saline | place: Antarctica: Ace Lake...
TAAGACTTAGATCTACATAACCTATTAAAAGGGGCTTCAGCTATGCTGAAGCCCCTTTTTGCTTTTACGTGGGCCGGCCGGCTAAAAGCGCTTGTGAATATTCGAGCGTTGCAGAGATTGTTTTTGTATTTGCAGTCGAGTTGACACATAATCATGGTTGGTTATGCAAGAGTCACAGTCGTAAACGAGGGCGTCATGGTCCTGTTTCAAACTTTCACGGTCAAGATTGACTGAATCACAGTCGTATTTCCAACAATCACAATGGATAAAGCAGCTTTCACGGTCGTGCAGCTGCGCTCAGTTCTTCGTGTTTCGCCCCGCTTAGGGGAAATTCAATACCGTTGTGGAGAAAAATCAACCGCTCCTAAACTGGAGCAAGGTTTGTTAATCAATTTGGTTGAAATTGATCACAAATGGACTATTCGGGCTTTAGAGCCAGATGCTTAAAAAAGAAGGGTAGGAAGCTAAGCTAAAGGGGTGGTGCTCAAAGCCAAAAAGGCATCAATGCGGCAATGAGGATTCCTCCGGCCATGGTCCACTTAGACCAGGTGCTAGCATGATGAAAGCCATTTCGGTTTTTCGCCCGGGCTAAATAAAACCAAGTAATTAAGAATGGAACAATTACGGCTGCAGCAAACAGAGTGTAGAACAACACTGAATTTGACTCAATTAAGGTGAACTTTGAGATAGACCATAGTGAAAAGGAGAAGCCACCGAATAGCACGCTTAGGAGCACGAAGGTGTATTTTTTCCCATTCTTAATTCCCCATCGAATTGGAAGCGTCTCAAAACCAGAAGCTTTATCACCACGAATGTCTTCCATGTCTTTAATGACTTCCCGCACTAGCGTGAGTATAAAGGCAAAAAGAGAATAACCGATGAGCCAAATCCATGAATCTTTCGTTAAAGAAGAGCCGTCACCTCCAATAACTTGGATGGTTTTTGCAATCAACGGAAGTTCGAGCATTCCAGACCAGATAGGAACGATCCCTACAATCAGAGCAACCACAAAGTTTCCAATCCAAAATTGACGTTTGAAGACCATAGAGTAGAACCATAAAGAAGCGGCCATTAACACCGGAATGGCGATCAACCAGAGGTTGCCATGGTAGTAGCCCAAATAGGCGGTAATAAGCGTTGCTATGATATTGAACCCATGATGACCAACCATCACTACTCTTCGTTTCACCTTACGTCCCACAAGCACTTTTTCAGGTTTGTTCAGTCGGTCAACTTTTACATCAAAGTAATCATTGATGAGATTACCCGCGCCAGCAAGCAGAACCATTACAATTACCGACAACATAAAATGAAATTCAGATAATTGAAATTCACTGAAGACAGATGAATCAATCAGCAGACTGAACTGCAAGCCCCAACGCATGGCATACATGGTTAAAGCAATGATAGCCAGATTAATTGGGCGCAGTAATCGAATAAAGGCTGTCAGACTTTCCATGTATCAAACCTATTAAAAAGAATTCGTACTTCGATCTCAAAAGGAGAAACGAATCTACAAAATAACATTGTTGAAAAAATAGTGCATTCCTTCATGGTCCAGTCCTTCCACAGAACCCTTGAATACAGTAAATTTGACGTATTGAAAACGACAGCCACTTTATGGAATCTGAAAAGCAAGAATACTCAGTACTAGTAGTAGCAAGACGTGATTACGTGCTTGAGACATTAGGAGGTTTATTGACGCGGTCTGGGTATTCAGTTTTGACAGCAATGGATGATGAGCAAGTGATTAAATTGCTCAAGTCGAATTCGCCAGATGTGCTTCTTATTGCCGGAGGTGTAGAGCCTAATTCTCGTTTGGGGTTTCGTCGGTTTATTGTTTCTCAAATGCCACTGGTGAAAATAGTTGAACATTTTGGTGGACCAGCAACGTTGGTATCAGAAGTGGATCAAGCCATCGGGGTCAAAGGTGAGACGGCGAGTCAATCATAATGTTTTTACCTTCTTTGTAAATGGCGTAGTTGAATCCAGGGTGTATCGCGTAAGCGCCAATATTCCCCTCGGTATCTGTGGCTAAATAGCCTACCTGAATTTGTGAAACATCATAACCTGCAACAATTCTTCTAATCCCTTCTTCGCATGCTTCTTGCGGCGTAGCCCCTTGTCTCATTAGTTCTACGATTAAGAAAGAGCCCAATGTTCTCATCACAAACTCGCCCATTCCAGTTGCTGTTGCTGCCCCAACTTCGTTATCTACAAATAGTCCTGCACCAATGATGGGGCTGTCTCCAACACGTCCTTTCATCTTAAAAGCAACACCACTGGTTGTGCATGAACCCGCTAGATCACCATTTTTGTCCATCGAAATCAAGCCTATTGTGTCATGGTTTTCAATATTAATGACCGGCTTGTAGTTCGCTTCTTTCGACCATTTTAGCCATGCTTGTCTTGAAGATTCAGTCAGAAGATTGGTTGTTGTGAATCCACTTTCCAAAGCAAATCGCTTTGCCCCATCTCCAGCTAACATTACGTGAGGAGTTTCATCCATGACCTTGCGGGCAACGGAGATCGGATGGAGGATGTCTTCCAGATAGGCAACCGCACCGGCTTTACCTTTAGAATCCATGATGCAAGCATCTAGAGTTACTGTTCCGTCCCGGTCTGGCATTCCGCCAATCCCAACACTCTGTCCTGTAGGATCTTCTTCTACTTTTCGTGCACCCATTTCTGCAGCGTCAACTGCTGTTCCGCCGTTAGAAATGATTTCCCAAGCAGCAGCGTTTGCTGGAATACCATGATTCCACGTGCTAATGACCAACCCTTTCTTGTACCGCGCGCCTTTTCGTTTTAAACTAGGAGTTGCAGAAGATATAAAAGGAATGAGTCCTATTCCTGCAACGGAAGTTGAAAGTTTCCTAAGAAAAGATCTTCTATTGGACATAATACATCTAGATTTTCGTCTAAAGTACGTGTTCTAACAAAAGAGTTCAAGAACCTTGATGTTCGAATAATCTTCAATGACGTGTTTCGCTCCCAATTTTGAGAGGGTACCATTCTTTTTTACATCTACAACAATAAATGGCCAGTCCAGTAGCTTCATCGTTTTGTAGTCCCATGCCCATCACTGAAGTAGCAAACTTGGTCTGGTACAGCCCCTAATTTCGCAGCGGCTTGCGCTAAAACATTTACGGCAATGGCTGCGCGTGAAGAAGCAAGGTCTGTATGACCAAATTAGAAACCTTCGAAAGGTATAGCAGCCGTTGTCAATTTAATTTCAGCAGAAGCTTTCCATGATCCCGTACCCAGTCCAATATGAACGCCTTCTTTTTTAAGCTCATTGATAAATGTGAGGCAATTCGGCACGCGTGAAAACCGCGAGGGATTGACCTCTGCTTCGCTCTGCAAGAGCATTAAAAAATACTTCTTCATTTCCTCATACATTGATTGAGAGCACGGTTTACCGGTGATATGTTCTGCGGTTTCCTTCACAATGACTGGGTCAGTAACATGCGTGACCGCCTGCCAATCGCAAGCTGCTTTCGTCCCAAGAAAATGAGTAAAAGTGGCTGCCATGCATTGATCATCTACTTGAGTAGAGTCTGTTAATGTGCCGTCAATGTCAAAGATGGCAAGTTTCATGCGTTCTCAATTTCAGTAATAACTGGCTTCTTTTTTTTGTAGAAATAGGTAATCAATACTGGGAGTAACATTAAATCTGCTAGCACCGCAAAGATCAATGTTAAACTAATGAGTAACCCAATGTAATGGGTGCCCAAGAATTCAGATAAAATTAGGGTCAAAAACCCACCACATAGTATGATACTCGTAATGATAATGGCTTTTCCGGTACTGAAATAAGTTCGTTTAACGGCATACAGCACACTTCTCCCTTGCGCTAATTGAAGTCGGAGTTTTGACATGAAGTGAATTGTGTCATCTACAGCAATTCCGAAAGCAATGGTGAAGATGATTGACGTGCTAACTTTGAGGTCTATGCCCATGAATCCCATGATTCCAGCAATCATCAATAGGGGTAAGAAGTTAGGGATCAAGCAGATGACCACCATCTTAATGTTCTTGAACATAATGCCTACAATGATGGCTACCACAAAAAAGGCAATGACCAAACCTCCAATCATGTCAACTGCTAACGTTTTATTGTTGTGGTCAATTAAGTTTGCTGTTCCTGTGACGCGCAAATCGAATTTACGGTTGGGCAATTCTTCTTGCAAGAATGCTTGTAGTTCTTCATTCTCTTGGCTGAAATAAATGGCTCCATAATCACCAACTTTTCCGCTGTATCTGGCCATTTGTTTCTCTTCATTGACGAAGAGGCGCAGCATACTGTCAGCATCAAAACGTTCAACCAACTTCAGAATTCGGTCAACTTCTTTCTGGGACGAAGGAATGGAGTAAGAGTCTGGCATATTCCCATTCAGCTGTCTGTTTCCTAGTTTAATGATTACAGAAGGCGAAATCAGCGTTCCAACTTCATATTCATTGATTAAGAATTGATCTAATTGATCTAAATCTTTAAGGACATCTAAGTCGAAAACAGAAACGGAATCATTCAAGAGAATGGCCATTTCAAACGGACGGCCACCAGAGAAGTTTTCTTCGAAATAGACAAACTCTTTCTTCAGCGCATCGCCTTCACGCAGGTCTTCAAGGATGAAGTTGTTGACTTTTATGCGTGACATACCAATGCTTGATACCACAATGATGATAAAGGAACCAAAAAGGACCATTTTTCTATTTCTCATGGTAAAAAGAAATCCTTTCCGAAGTTGTCTAGTCCAGAATAGTTTTTCTTGTTTCTGGTCAGAAATGGCAGGTGCTTTGCTTAAAATAAGCACTGCTGGCAAAAGAGAGTAGGCTAAAATGTAAGCAACAAAAACGCCTATGGCAGTATATATGCCAAAATCAGCAATGGGGGTTATACTAGAAGTGAGCAAGGTGAGAAACCCAATGGCTGTGGTCACTGAGGTAAGCAATGTAGCCAGACCAATTTCTTTGAATGAAATTTTGATGGCTTCATACTTCGGGATTCCTTTTCTCAATTCTTCAAAATACTTGGAAAGCACATGGACCACATCGCTCATTCCCACAACAAAGATGATGGTAGGCAAAACAATGAGCATCAAGTCGATCTGTTTTCCACAGAGTTTCATGATACCGAGAATCCAGACAACAGAAAGCAGAACAACGGTTATTGGAACCCAGATGCCCCAGGCAGATCTAAAGGCAATAAACAGAAACAGGACAATGAGCAAAAGGCCCAATGAAACGAAGATGATCAACTCCGTTTGCATCATATTAACATAGTAAGATTGTCCCACAGCTCTTCCCACCACGTGTGCCTCGTCAAAGTTGGCACCATACACGACATCTTGCATGCGAACAGCTAGTGTGTCACAATCCAGTTTAGATAAATACTGTTTGTGTTTGACTTGGAGGCAAATGGCTTTTCCGTTCTCAGAGAAAATACTTCCTACCATTTCTCCTTGGGCCCAGATATTTGCACTGTCTTTCTTCAGAGCAGTTTCACTGGCTCTTTTAAGGAGTGGAACAGAATGAAATACACCAACCGGGTCTTTGTATACCGTTTGAAACTTAGTAGGGGTAATTACAGTGTCTACATTAGCCAGTTCCCCAAGAACAGAGGCAATAGAGTCAACGCGAGCAAGAAAATCAGTTTGAAATACACCTTCATTGTTTTGAAGACCTACGATGACAAAATCATTGTCACTTTCAAAGTTATGTCTGAATTCACTGAAGAAGTCAGTTTCAGGATCATTTTTAGGGAAGAAATTTTCGAAGTTATAGTCAAACCCCAGGTTAGAAGCCAACCAAATGCTTAGTCCTGTTAACCCAGCTAAGATCAATAATGTGATTCTCGCTCCTCTTTTGTACTTCAACTTATCGCTCATTTGACAGCTTAACAAATGTTGTGCAAATTAGTTTTCATGATCGGCCTACAATCACAAAAAAGAAACTTTTTTTTTGAAGAAAAAAAAGGCCGTGAATTCACGACCTTTAAATTTGCAATGCGATAGGAATTATTTTTTGAGAGCGTCGCGAATTTCTGTAAGAAGTACTTCTTCTTTTGAGGGAGCTGGAGGAGCAGAAGGAGCCTCAGCTTCTTTCTTCTTCATATTTGCAACTCCTTTTACAACCAGAAAAATGGCAAAAGCAACAATGACGAAAGTAATGATGGTATTGATGAATACACCATAGCTAATGAACACTTCAGTCATGTTTCCTTCGGCGTCTGCATTCGCGCCAATTAGCATTTTGAGTTCATTAAAATCTACACCGCCAATTGCTTGGCCGATAGGTGGCATCAATATATCAGTTACAAATGATTTGATAATAGCACCGAAGTAGGTTGCCATTATAAGACCAACTGCCATATCTAGCACGTTGCCCTTTGTGATAAACACTTTAAATTCCTTTAACATAACTCTTAGTTTTGGATTAGAGGTTTCAAAACTAAGAGAATTGTTTTCAGATTAGATACATGAAAATGAAAATTATTGAACACTTTTTTCCACAAAGTGGGGTGCTCCTGAAATGAGAAGTTTAGGGCATAAAAAAGGAGGCCGAAGCCTCCTTTTAATATTAATCTAGATCAAGAATTATTTTTCTTCCTTCACTTCTTCGAAGTCAACATCTGTTACTTCTTCATCATCAGAAGCACTTTCAGCTTTTGGCTCATCACCTTCAGCTGGCTGTCCTTCTTGGCTTGCAGCATACATTTCCTGGCTAGCAGCTTGGAATGTAGTATTCAGCTTTTCCAAAGATGTGTTAATCGCATCGATGTCTCTGCTTTCGTGCGCTGCTTTCAGTTCAGTCAAAGCTTCGTCAATTGGAGCACGCTTTTCAGCTGGAATCTTGTCACCGTATTCCTTCAACTGGCTTTCCGTCTGGAAAATAGTACTGTCAGCTTTATTGATGGTTTCAATTTCCTCACGAATTTTATTGTCAGCATCAGCATTTGCTTCAGCTTCCTTGCGCATGCGATTGATTTCTTCCTCAGTAAGTCCTGAAGAGGCTTCAATACGAATAGATTGCTCTTTGTTCGTTGCCTTATCAAGCGCACTTACTTTGATGATTCCGTTTGCATCAATATCAAAGATTACTTCAATTTGAGGAACCCCTCTTGGTGCAGGTGGCAATCCGTCTAAGTGGAACTTTCCAATTGTGCGGTTATCCTTTGCCTGAGCTCTTTCTCCTTGCAAAACGTGAATTTCAACAGAAGGTTGGCTATCACTAGCAGTAGAGAATGTTTCAGACTTCTTTGTAGGAATAGTTGTATTTGCTTCAATGAGTTTAGTGAAAACACCTCCCATTGTCTCAATTCCTAAAGAAAGCGGAGTAACATCAAGTAGAAGTACATCTTTTACCTCACCTGTAAGAACACCACCTTGGATTGCAGCACCAATAGCTACTACTTCATCAGGGTTAACTCCTTTCGAAGGCTCCTTTCCAAAGTACTTTTTTACAGCTTCTTGAATTGCAGGGATACGTGTTGATCCACCAACAAGAATTACTTCATCGATGTCTGATTTTGACAAACCTGCAGCTTTCATTGCTGTTTCACAAGGCTCAATTGATCTGCGGATCAAAGAATCAGCAAGTTGCTCAAACTTCGCTCGCGTCATTGAACGCACCAAGTGCTTCGGAATACCGTCAACTGGCATGATGTATGGCAAGTTGATTTCAGTAGAAGTTGTAGAAGAAAGCTCAATTTTCGCTTTCTCAGCAGCCTCTTTCAAACGCTGAAGTGCCATTGGATCTTTTGTCAAGTCCAAGCCACCGTTTTCGTTTTTGAACTCATCTACCAAAAAGTCAATGATCAAGTGGTCAAAGTCATCTCCTCCAAGGTGTGTGTCACCATCAGTAGACAATACTTCGAAAACGCCGTCTCCTAATTCAAGGATAGAAACATCGTGTGTTCCACCACCAAGGTCAAACACCACAATCTTCTGATCAACCATCTTCTTATCAAGACCATAAGCCAATGCAGCTGCAGTTGGCTCATTGATGATACGCTTTACTTTCAAGCCTGCAATTTCGCCCGCTTCTTTGGTCGCCTGTCTTTGTGCATCATTGAAGTATGCAGGAACGGTGATTACTGCTTCAGTAACTTCAGTACCCAAATAATCTTCGGCTGTCTTTTTCATTTTCTGAAGAATGATGGCAGAAATCTCTTGTGGAGAATACATTCTGTCATCAATCTTTACACGAGGGGTGTTGTTGTCTCCTTTCACTACTTTGTAAGGAACACGTCCTGCCTCTTTAGTTACTTCGTTGAAGGCATTCCCCATGAAACGCTTTATTGAGAAAACCGTTTTTGTTGGGTTGGTGATTGCTTGACGCTTTGCTGGATCTCCAACTTTACGTTCGCCACCTTCAACAAATGCGACCATCGATGGTGTTGTGCGCTTGCCTTCACTGTTGGTGATAACGACTGGTTCGTTACCTTCCATCACAGCAACACAAGAGTTTGTTGTACCGAGGTCAATTCCGATAATCTTGCTCATATTGTTATTCGTTTATATGCTATTTTAAATTCACCTTTCTCTTGTCAATCATTGTGCCACTGGGTTTCACTGTCACATCTATGCAATTTTGACAGATTATTGCTGACAGTTCATTCGCTTTGGCTTCTGTTACATGACAAAATGACGATTGAACAGACAGAGTTCTGTAAATTGCGTAGAAATTAGGAGAGAAGAAATGACTGACCCAAATTCAAAATTGAGCACATTGATTCAGATTGTAAAGTCTGATGGATTGTTGGCAGAGAAAGAAACTGAAATGCTGTTGAAGATTGCTGAGCGTTCAGGTTTTTCGAAAGAGCAACTAAGCGAGGCTGCAAATCAAACTCCAAAAGGACTAAAGAAGTTAAAATCATCTGATAAAATCAGACTCTTCTATCAAGCAATTCTGCTGGCGAAAGTAGATGGCGAGATTTCTGATGAGGAAACAATGGCCTTGCATGATTTGGGCTTGGCCCTGAAGCTGGATGCATTCAAAGTCCAAATCCTCATTCAAAATGTAAAAGAAGTTGGCGCAACTGAATTGAGCGAACAAGATTTGGATAACCTATTGCAACTGTAATGCAGTTCGAAGATCAACTTGGAAGGGCTGTTCAGCTTGATGCAGTGCCCAAGAGGATTGTGTCAACAGTGCCAAGCCAGTCAGAATTTATTTTCGACTTGGGTTTGAAAGAAGCGCTTGTAGGAATCACGAAATTCTGCATTCACCCTGAAGAGAAATGGCGAAGCACAGAACGCATAGGTGGAACGAAGAATCTCAACTTAGACAAGATTAGAGCACTCAACCCAGATTTAATCATCGCCAATAAGGAAGAGAATACAAGAGATCAAATTGAGGCTCTAGCTAAGGAGTTTCCTGTCTGGATCTCTGATGTAAAGAACTTACCTGAGGCATTCGACATGATGACACAGGTGGGGCTCATTCTTGACAAAGAAGAGGAGGCGCAAAAAATCAGAAACAGAACGGAAAAAAAGTGGCAAACGTTAAAAGGTGCTGCCAAAGAAATGAATGTGGCCTACTGCATTTGGAATGACCCGCTTATGTTTGCAGGAGAAGCAACATTCATAGATGCCGTGTTGTCTTGGTTAGGGTTCAGTAATGTAGTCAGGAAATGGGAGGGGAGGTATCCTGAGATCACTTTAAAAGAGCTGGAATCAGCAGATCCTGGAATTGTTTTCCTTTCAAGTGAACCATTTCCTTTTAGTGAGAAACACCAACTTTTATTTCAATCTAGAACAGCTAATATTTCTGGTGGATTCCCGTTAGTTAACGGAGAAATGTTCAGTTGGTATGGGTCAAGACTCGATCTAGCAGCTGCCTACCTTCAACAACTTTTGAATGAATTAAATTTGAAGACTTCATAACTATTGTGATTGGCCTTCTTTATAGCGGGTTTTTCACCCAACTTTGTCTTCGATCTCCGAAAACCAATGCGCCTAACTGTTCGCTATCTCTCATTTATCTTTTTGCTGCTGCTCTCAGGAGCGGTTTCAGCTCAACGAATTGGCGTAGTGCTAAGTGGAGGGGGTGCTAAAGCTGCCGCTCACATAGGATTCTTAAAAGCATTAGAAGAAAACGAAATCCCGATTGATTACATCACCGGATCTAGCATGGGAGCTGTAGTAGGTGGGATGTATGCATCAGGCTTGTCAATTCATCAAATAGATTCGATTGTAAGATCTGAAGAGTACATTAGGATGGCAGAAGGTGATATTGATGATGAGTTGCGGTTCTTTTTCAAAGAAGAGGCGCCAAGTGCATCAATGGGAACAATCAAATTTACCCGAGGCAAACTTAGCACCCCTTCTCTCCCCATCAATTTGATCAATACGGCATTGCTAGATTTCAATTTTATGTTGGGATTCAGCCAAGCATCTGCTGCCTCGAATTACAATTTTGACAGTCTGATGATTCCGTTCCGCTGCGTTGCATCAGATATTGAGCGCAAGAAGCAAGTGGTTTTTAACAGCGGACATCTCTCAAGTGCCATTCGGGCTTCAATGACGTATCCTTTTTATTTGGAACCCATAACATTAGATGGACAACTGCTTTTTGATGGAGGGTTGTACAATAACTTTCCTTCCGATGTGCTTTATAATGATTTTTTGCCTGATTTGATTCTTGGGTGCAACGTCAGCTCAAATGAGGACTCTCCGAGTGCAGATGATTTGTTGTCGCAACTTAAAAGCATGGTGGTTTACGAGACGAATTTCGAGACTTTGTGTGAAGAGATGGTGATTGTTGAGCCTAACTTGGACATTGGCACGTTTGATTTCCAGGACGTGGGGAAAGCCATTGATGCGGGCTATGCAGCAGCCTTACTTCAAATAGACTCCATCAAATCAATTTGTGACCGAAGAGTTACGCCAGCTCAGGTTGCAAAACAAAGAGCAGATTTCAATTCAAAAAAGACAAAACTCGTTTTTGACGAAATAACAGTATCAGGACTCGAAAGATCGCAAAAGGCCTATGTAAGAAAGTTCATGCGGCGAAGAGCAGATACCCTTGAAGTTCCAGACTTAAAGAAGAAGTATTTCCGCATATGTTCTGATGATAAAATTCGAACGGTCTTTCCTACCGCCACTTATAAGCAACAAACGGGCTTATACAGTTTGAACATGAATATGAAAAAGGAGAAAGACATTCTGCTCTCTTTTGGAGGGAATGTTTCTTCAAGACCGCTCAATGTCGGTTATGTTGGATTGAGGTACAACATCTTCGGAAGGGTGAGCACGACGCTTCATGCGAATTCATATTTCGGAAAGTTTTATGGCTCTACGCATGTGGCAGCCAGATTTGATTTCCCATTTAGAATACCAATGTCCATTGAGCCGTCGTTTACCATAAACAGATGGGATTATTTTAGAAGTTTCGCCACATTCTTTGAAGAGGTCAATCCGTCATTTATTGTGTCTACTGAACGTTTCGCCAGTCTTAGGTTGCGTTTTCCGGTAAATAATAAGGGCAGATTAGACCTCATAGCGAACACTGCGCGAATAGCTGATGATTATTACCAAAACGAGTCGTTTTCGGCTTCCGATACTGCTGATCGAACAAGATTTGATGCAGTGATTTTTGATGCGTTGTATGAACGCAATACACTGAATCGAAAGTTATACGCAAACCGCGGAACTCATTTTTTCATTAGAGGAAAGAATACTCTTGGACAGGAACAGACAATACCAGGATCTACTTCCATCAATAAAGATACCGTTGAAACCGCTCGGCATTGGGTCAATTTGAAATTAAGTTATCAGAACTATTTTTACCACAAGGGCCCATTTTCTGTAGGGTTTTTGGCAGAGGGTGTTTATTCAGATCAGCCCTCATTTCAAAATGCTACCGCTTCGCGAATTGCCCTCCCTGCGTTTCAGCCGATTCCTGAAAGCGCTTCATTTTTCCTCAATCAATTTAGGGCGCAAAGTTACGGTGCCGGGGGAGTGATGCTCGTGACGTCCTTTACCCCGAATTTTGAAATGCGGCTCGAAGGTTATGCCTTTGCTGGGATTGGAAATACAGATGCCACAGCAGAAGGTATTCCGTTTTTTGAGTTTCAAATAGATCCTGTATATATGGGGTCTGGAGCATTGGTGTTGCATTCGCCCATTGGTCCGTTGAGTCTCACCGCCAATTACTATGATCTAAAAGAAGACAAGTGGAGCTTCGTTTTCAATTTTGGATACCTCATCTTTAATAGGTCAGTAAGACATAATTAATTTCTTGAAGGTGGATTTTCTACCTTTGTTCAAACTTTTTTCATGAGTAAAGCGAAATTTGGAGTAATTGGAGCAGGTCATATTGGCAAAAGACATGCTGAGATGATCTCCAGACATTCTGACGCAGAGCTAGTTGCTATGTGTGATAGAAGAACCAAGGAGGAATGCGAAGCAACCTTCGACGTACCTTTCTTCACAGATCCGAATGAAATGTTAAACGCACATCCAGAAATTGATGTGATTAGCATTTGCACTCCAAATGGACTTCATGCTCAGCATGCTTTGGTTGCCTTGGACCATAAAAAACACATTGTGATTGAAAAGCCAATGGGCTTGACCAAAGCAGATTGTGAAAAGGTAATCTACAGTGCGTTGAATGTTTCTCGACAAGTATTCTGCGTTATGCAGAATAGATATAGTCCTCCATCTACTTGGATTAAAGAGATGGTTGATTCAGGAAAACTTGGCGAAATCTTCATGGTTCAAATCAATTGCTATTGGAACCGTGATGATCGGTACTACAAAAAGTTGCATTGGAAGGGTTCGATGGAACTTGATGGAGGAACACTCTTTACGCAGTTCTCTCACTTCATTGATATCATGTATTGGCTCTTTGGAGACATTAATAACATTCAAGCGAAATTTAAAGATTTCATACATCAAACGAACACTGAGTTTGAAGACAGTGGCTTCGTTAATTTTGATTTCGTCAATGGAGGGATGGGCGCTTTGAATTTTTCTACTGCTGTTAACGATCAAAATTTCGAGTCAAGCATGACCATTATTGCCGAAAAAGGAACTGTGAAAATTGGTGGTCAATACATGAATGAAGTTGAATACTGTCATGTAGAAGACTATGTGATGCCTGTGCTTGCTCCTTCAAATCCAGCTAATGACTATGGAACTTATAAAGGGTCTGCTGCGAATCACGGTTATGTAATTGACAATGTGATTGACACCTTGAGCGGGAAAAGTAACATCTCAACCAATGCACTTGAAGGATTGAAAGTGGTTGATATGATTGAAAGAATCTACGCTTCGGCTGATCGAGTTGTAAAGAATCTAGACAGCCCAGTTGCTGAAGATACTCGAGTTTCCTAAAGCGTGAGTCAGAAAAAGTCATCTACGGGCTTTATGAATCAGGTGTTTACCCTGATGTCTGGGGCTGCTTTGGCACAAGCCATAGGTTTAGGTTTGTCATTTGTGCTAACGCGAATCTATTCCCCTGAAGACTTCGGTTCCCTTGAACAATTTGCCATGGTGCTTGCCATCCTTGGTGTAATCATCACAGGTAAGTACGAATTTGCCATTCTTCTTCCTAAAAAAGAAGGCGAAGCATCAGCTTTAACTTACTTAGCTGCCAGAATCACTTTAATTGCGGGAGGTAGCGTAGGCTTGCTGTTTATTCTGTTTCAAGGCCCAATTGCACGTTATTTTGAGAATCCAGATTGGCATTGGATTGCTTGGCTTGTTGGCATAGGATTAATTGGTTTTGGACTCACCAATACGATCATATACCGCTTGAACCGGGAGCAAAAGTACAAGGTGATTAGCACGTCAAAAGTCTTGTTTAGTTTCATAAGCGAGCCCTTAAAACTAGCGTTCTCTTTCTTCTCTGCTTCGGGCGTTAGTTTAGTACTAAGTGTAGCTATTGGACACATTGTGACCACGTTGTTTCTATTGAATCGAATGCCAATTCTAAAGAAGTTGAGAACAAATCTTGAACTTCAAAAAGAAATGGCCAACGCTTACAAGGCCTATCCAACTTACAATCTCTTTGGTAGTTTATTGAACAGGTTGGCACAATGGTCTCACATTGCCTTGTTTAGTTTCTTCTTTGGTCCAATGGTAATTGGTTATTTGGCACTTTGCAGAAGAGTAGCAATGCTTCCACTCACACTTTTTAGTACAAGCTTTTCGCAAGTCTATTTTAGAAGGTTGACTGACATTGAAGCCCCTGATGAGTTAAAGAATAATTACCTTAAAAACCTCGGTTTCTTAACTCTGATTGGAAGTGCTATGGTGGGCGTGGTATGGATTCTCCCAGACAATACCATGACATTTTTGTTTGGTGATGAATGGACACCTGTGCTGGATTACATGAGAATCCTTATTTTTTGGTTTGCAGCTAATTTTGCCGTGAGTGCTGTCTCTTTTGTGAATCACAGGATAAGAGCTCAACGAATGATGTTCTTTTTAGATCTGACACATTTTCTCTTGGTGGTGAGTGCCATTTCAATTGGTTGGAAACTGGGCTATCAGGAGCTTGATTCCATTAAAGTACTTGTAGCAGCTAAAGTGATCTACTACCTCATTCACATTCTTGCTACCTTGCGAGCCTTAAATCGCAATAAGATTGAAAGTGCCTCATGAAAAAACAGCTGGTAAGCATCGTCCTTAATAACTTCAAAAACGATAGTCGAGTTCTTAAACAAATCAATGTTTTTGGGGCTATGGGTTTCGATGCTACTGTAGTTGCGTTGCAAACAAAAGATGAGCTTCTTTTCGAACAGCATGAATTTTTCAAAACGAAACGAGAACCTGTTAAACGGAACCGTTTGCCGAAAGGACAGTTTTTTGGACTATTAATTTATTTACGGCTCATCTTCGTAATCGTTAAGAAGTACAGAAAGTATGATGTTTGGCATTGCAATGATCTAGAACCGCTCATTATGGCCTGGATTGCAAAGAAGTTCAATCCCAAATTGAAGGTTGTGTATGACGCCCATGAGTATCAAAGGGAGCGAAATGCACGTGACGGAATACTGAAGAAGATCACCGCAATCATTGAACCGATTGTCATCAAGGCAGCTGATGATGTCATGACGGTGAGTGAAGGAATCGTGCAAGAATACAAGCGATTGTATGAACTAGAGCAGGTGCATCTAATCTACAATGCTCCGCATAAGAAGCAGTTTACGGGGAAGTACGATCTGTTCAGGGAGAAGTTTGACATCCCTGCTGATCACACCGTTTTTCTTTACCAAGGTATTTTCACCATTGGACGTGGAGTTGACCTGCTGATAAAATCCTTCAGTGAAATGAAAGGAGAAAAAGTGGCTTTGGTCTTTTTGGGAGGAGGTATGTTCGAAGACAAAGTAATTCGTGGTACTCAGCAAAATGAGAACATTTACTACCATGAAAGCGTTCCCTATTCTGAGATTATAAAGTATTCATCTTCTGCTGACTATGGACTTAATTCAGTTGAGAACGTTTGTTTGAGTTATTTCTATTGCATGCCAAATAAACTGTTTGAATACATGCAAGCTGGAATTCCGATTATAACAACTCCATTGCATGACTGCAGAATTTTGATTGAATCAAGAAAGCTGGGATTTGTAATTCCCACGTTTGAAATAGAAGATTTTAAGAAAACTTTTCGCGAAGCAGCCTTGATTAACCCGAACTCATTTGCCACAAATTTGCTCACTGCAGCGCAAGATTTCAATTGGGAAAATGAAGCGGTAAAGCTGAAAGAAATCTATGCAAAGTGGTTGTAAAATGCCTCTGAGCGTGAGCAACAGTTGTTCTTGAAGTTTAAACTAAGAAAAGATGCGTAATTTCAATTTAGATTAAACCAAGACCTTCCCACCATAAAGAATGAAACATAGCGTCTGTCATATTAGTTCTGTTCATCCCACTTTTGACAGTAGGATTTTTCAAAAGGAATGCAGATCCTTGGTGAAATTCGGTTTTGAGACACATCTAGTAATTCAGCATACGAAAGATGAAACTGTAGATGATGTTCATATTCATGCGCTCCAAAAATACACGTCAAGATGGAGGAGAATGCTGTTCGGTCCTTGGAAAGCGTTCATTGTAGCTTACCGTGTGAAAGCGAAACTTTACCATTTTCATGATCCCGAGCTCTTGCCTATGGGCGTGCTCTTGGCCGTGCTGGGAAAGAAAGTTATTTATGATGCCCACGAGAATTTGGCGGAACAGATCCGAAGTAAACCCTGGATTCGTCCAAAGTTACTCAGAGGATTTATCGCTTTTTCGGCGAACGCATTAGAGCATTTTTGCGCGTTGTTTTTCAGTAGGGTAGTGGGGGTAATCCCAGAAATAGCCAATCGGTTCGGTAAGAAAGGCGTTGTGCTGAGAAATGTGCCTGTGCTTGATGTTGCGCTGAATGCAAAGGCAAAGGAGATTAAGAAAGATGTGCCAGCCATTATTTTTGTAGGAGGCATATTTCGAATAAAAGGCATTACAGACCTTATTGAAGCTGTAGGGATGCTCAACGGTAAGGTTGAATTGTGGCTTTTAGGGAGGTGGGAAAGTGATGCTTTTAAGAGCGAATGCGAAGCAATGGATGGGTATGAGAATACGAAATTCTTAGGTCTGGTCTCGCCAGATGAAGTTTACGAATACATTCATGCGGCAGATATAGGAGCTTGTACTTTCCGTCCTGTTCCGAACTACTTGCAGTCTTTTCCCATTAAAATATTTGAATACCTAGCAAGCTCTAAACCAGTGATCGCAAGCAGTTTTCCTTATTGGCAGACGAACTTCAAAGACGGGGTGAGGTTTGTCCAAGCTGAATCTGCTGAACACATAGCGAAAGGAATTGATGAGTTGCTTGAGAGTGATTATAAGAAGTTAGGGGCCGAAGGAAAAGCGATGGTTCAGAACCGCTTTAACTGGTCTACTGACGAAGCCGTTTTGATTGACACTTACAACTCGATTTTAAATGTCTGAATATCAAATAGTTCCAGCTTCCGAGGTAGCAGAGTCTTTCAGTGTAATTGCGAAAGCACACGGCGGAATTTTCTTTTCAGAAGAGATACTGAAAAGTGCTGGTGCAGGTACAGAGCAAATTGCTATTGTACAGAATGGGGGTAAATGTTTGGGAGGTTTCAACCTTCAGGTGATTAAACTCAAGGGATTCAAGACAATAGCGGCACCTCAATTTCATCCACATTGTGGCTTGTTCATTATTCCGCTTGAAGGCTCTTCTTCTACCATCTTAGGTAGGAAAAAGAAAATCATTTCAGCAATTTCGAGCTACCTCTCATCAAGGCCAGAGCCCATTACTTCGATTCCTTTTCCGCCAGAAGTTTCAGATATGCAGCCATTTATCTGGGATGGTTTTCGAACGTCTATCAAGTACACTTATAGACTAGATCTGAAAGTGCATAAAGATTTGCTAGATGCATACAGCGCGAAGACACGGAACTCAATCAAGAAAGCGATGAAACTTGGAGTAAATGTTAATCCAGCTTCTAACGGGGAGGCTGTTCTGCAAATGCTCAATTCAAATGCTGAGGAACAAGGTTTTGGTTATGACCAAGCTGCCTTGTTAAAATTTATAGCGTGTGGATTGTCAGATCAAGGGCTTGTTTTCAGCGCCTTTTCAGATTCAGGAACGGTTGCAACGGCTGTGACCGTTGCAGATCAGCGCGTAGCTTATTATTTATTCGGGGGCATTGATCGGAAAGCAAATGTGCAGGGAGCTTTGGGATTTGTGCTACATGAGCTAATCAGTGCATACCAAAAGAGAGGGTTGCAAACGTTCGATTTTGAAGGGAGTATGATCCCTGCTGTTGAGAATTTTTTCAGAAGTTTTGGAGGTCAGCAAGTTCCTTATTATGTGATAGCGAAGGCGCCATTTTGGCTGACACCATTCCTTCGTTTAAGAGGTAAGAAGGAGTTTTAAACGCGTATTCCCATTACCAAAATGTCATCAATTTGTTCTGTACTTCCTTTCCAGTCTTGCAGTGCGCTTTTAATGGCCATTTCTTGATCATACATGCTTTGATCGTGGATTTCGCCAAGCATTTTCATGAAACGTTTTCGCATGAACTTCTTCTTTTTGGGCCCACCAAATTGATCTACATAGCCGTCAGATGACATGTAAAATGTATCTCCGGGTTTGAATGATCTTTTCTTTAGGGTAAATGTTTTTGATTTCATTTTGAATGTTCCACCGAGTGAAAATCGGTCTCCTTTTTCTTGTTCGAGCAGTCCATCACTGATGTGGTATAACGACTGAAAAGCACCAGCAAACTCAACCTCATTTGAGTTGTAGTCAAATTTACATAGAGAAATGTCCATGCCTGTGCTCGTCAATGTGTCAGTCAGGTCTTGCTTCAATTCCCGGATCACATATGCATCTATTGATTTTAATACTTCTGCTGGGTCTTCCAATTGATGTTCAATGATGGCTTGATTGAGCATTTTGGAAGAGATCATACTCATGAATGCTCCTGGCACTCCATGTCCTGTGCAATCAACACAGGCAATCCACCTCACATTTCCAACTGAGTGGAACCAATAAAAGTCGCCGCTCACAATGTCTTTTGGACGCATGTAAACAAAAGCGTCTTGGAAGGCATTGACGATGCTGCTATGGGTAGGAAGCAACAGTTGTTGAATCTGTTTTGCAGCAATAATGCTTTCGGTCATTTGGACGTAGTTTTCACGCATTATGAGGCTGAACTTTTCACGTTCATCAGCTTGTGTGCGAAGCTTTTCATTTAGATTCGACATTTCAAGCATGCGCTGAGCAACAGTATCTCCTAGGCGTTCTACTACCTTTAGTGCACGCTCTTCTGATTTTTTAATGCGTGTTAAATCGCTAAAACTTACGGTGAAAAACTGGGGTCTTGAAGGGTCATATACGGTCTTAATTCTAAGTTCTAACCTTGAATCCTGAAAACTTCGCGTAGAAAAAGTGAATTCTGCACTCGTAATTCCTTGGCTGAAATCGTCCATGCATTGTAAGATATGACGATAGAAACTAGATGGGAATAAGAGGTGGAAATCAGTGATGAGTTGTCCTCTGTCTTTCGCTTGAAAGAGCTTGAGTGTTTCCTCGTTCACTGCTGTTGGAACTAAAGAGCGCAATGCTTGCCTAATTTTGGCCAGTCTGTGTTTTTGATTTCCAGTGAGGGATAATAGTGATCTTAGATCTTCGGTAGTTGACATTTCTAAAATGGCTGCACCCGCATGATCAAATATTGATTTGTACCTGAGCTCACTCATGTACAATTCACGTGCAATCTTCTTTCGCGCTTCTTCTGAATGCCTTCGCTGAATCGCTTTCTGAATGGCAATGTCAAGACGAAGCATTGAAGATTTGATAATGTAATCATCAATCCCCTCTTTGATGCATTCGATTGCAGTTTCTTCTGTCAGCTCACCTGTGACAATGATAAATGGGACTTCTATTCCCAGGCTACGCACGGTGAAAAAGGCCTCCATTCCTGTGTATTGAGGAAGAGAGTAATCACTCAGTACTATATCAGGTTTATTGTGTTTCAAATAGGATTCAAATCCTTCTTTGTCTGTCACATGATCTACATTCCACTTAGGATGCGACTTCTTTAATTGTGACTGTACGAGTTCGGCATCAAGAGGGTAATCTTCCAATAAAAGGATGCGAATGTCTTCCTGTGCGTTCATTTTATTTCTTAGCATCTCCACTTCATGAATTCGTTAAACTAAAACAAATTTAAGTGAAGTGGAGAGCGTGTATTGAACGTTTGAGGACCATATGAATGTAGTCACCTCGAACAATTTTTAGAGGGCAATTCCTACATAGAAGGGATGAGGTTGTGTAACAACATGTACTTAATGATATCAGAATTATTGTCCATATTCAACTTCGTTAGAATCCTACTCCTGTAGGTAGAGATCGTTTTCGCACTTAGACTTAATTGAGTAGCGATTTGATTGTTGGCTTTACCTTCTCCAATAGAAAGAAACACTTCATATTCACGATCTGAAAGAGCCAAGTGAGGAAGTTCTTGATTCTTGTTGTTCATTTCGCGGTACAACAATTTGGTAATCTGAGGACTCAAGTATTCACCTCCACTTTGAATGGTTCTTATGGCATCAATTAGAACTTCTGGAGCAGAGTCTTTATGCAGATATCCTGATGCTCCAGCTTTGAGCATTCGAATAGCGAATTGGTCTTCAGGATACATGCTTAGAACTAGGACCTTGATTTCTGGATAGAAAATCTTTACTTGTTTTAAGACTTCAAGTCCACTTCTTCCGGGCAGCGAAACATCCAGTACAATAATGTCAGGTTGTTCTTTGCGCAAACGCTGAAGTAATTCTTCACCACTTGCAATGTCATCTGCAATAATTCGAATGTCAGGGAAGTTTGCCATTATTTTACTCAAACCTTCTCTTACAATTTTGTGATCGTCACAAATAGCTACATTAATCATATTTGATAAGTTTTGGTTGATTTCTTTACCAAATCTAAGTTGACAATGGATAGATGGTTATAGGATGCTATCTGCACAATTGGTAGGATAAATCCTACGCAGGCTTTTTAAGCTTGAGGAGCAAGGTCATGAAGTAGAATGTATTTGACCAGATCAGAATTATTATCAAGCTGCATTTTCTCTAATATTCTTGTGCGATAAGTACTGATTGTCTTTACACTTAATGATAGCTTCACAGCGATTTCTGAAATTGACTTTCCTTCTCCTATATACAAGAGCACTTCATATTCTCTGTCAGACAAAGCTTGGTGAGGCATTTCTCCATTTTCATTGTTCATTTCATGAAAGAGGAGCTGGGTGATTTTAGGACTCAAATACTCACCTCCAGCTGCTATTGTGCGCATAGCTTCCGCTAGAATTTGAGGTTCTGAATCTTTATGAAGGTAACCTGAAGCTCCTGCCTTTAGCATACGAATGGCAAACTGGTATTCTGGATACATGCTCAATACCAGTACTTTTATCTGTGGATGACTGGCTTTTACTTGTTTGAGAATTTCTAATCCGCTTCTACCTGGAAGGGATACATCTAGAATGATAATGTCAGGGATGTGAGTTTTAAATTCGCTAAAAAGAGCTTCTCCACTGGCGACGTCTGAGATCACTTTAAAATCAGAAAAGACATTGATGATTTGTTTCAGCCCTTCTCTGACGATTTTGTGGTCGTCACAGATAATTACGTTAGCCATAGGAGGAGATTGATGAGTGTTTCTGGTGTGATTCTAAAAAGTTCGCATGAGAAGTTAATCAATAAGTTTGTTTTTATTGAATTGCAATGTAATTATTGTGCCTTTCCCAGGGGTTCCTGCCATTTCGAATTGTCCGTTCCATTTTTTAATGCGTTCACGCATACCGAAAAGACCGAGGCTTTTGGATTTCATTGCTTTATTGATGTCAATTCCAATGCCATTGTCTTTAATTTCCAATTTCAGTTCCTCTTCTTCAAGAGTGAAATCAATCCAAGCCTGGGTGGCGTTCGCATGTCTATTAATATTTGTAAGCGCTTCTTGGGTTATTCTGTATATGGCAGTGCTAAAGTCTTTCGAGAAATGAAGGTCTCCAGTATCAGTATTTAACGTGCACGAAGTTTCATGATTCTTATTGTAATTTTCAATGTGCCATTCTAAGGCAGGAATCAGTCCAATGTCATCTAGAACAACGGGACGTAGTTCATGAGCTATGCGTCTAACAGTTTTAATGGTTTGGGTGGTCAAGTCTAGTAGGTATTCAATTTTTTCTAGAACAGCATCTATTTGAACGTCTGCTGAATCTTCTTTTGAGAGTTCCTGACGAATCCAGAATAAGCCCAATTTATTACCGGTGAGTTCCTGACCTAGTTGATCATGGATTTCCATGGCTATTTTTTTCTTCTCCTCATCTCGAATGGTTTCGAGGTGCTGTGTTAAATGGTGGAGTTTATCATTGAGCTCATTGAGTGCTTCTTGAGCTTTTACACGCTCAGTAATTTCTGTAGGGATGAAAACAACGGATTCAACGATTCCGCTATTCATTACGGGGCCTAGTTTGCAGAAATACCATTGTGATTCTGGATCCTCCGGATTTCCCTTCAGATCGAATTTTGAACCGACCATTGTTTCGAAGCAGTTTGCAATAGCTGATTTTAGTGCGTCCCCATTTTCGACATCGAGAAACTGATAAATGGAATTACCGATAAGCGTTTCCCGCGGTCTTTGATCAATATCTCTATTCACATAAATGATTGATCCATCTTGATCTAATTTGTAAATGCTCCCGGGTGCATTCTCTGTAATGGCCTTAAAATTTTCTTCACTTGCTGAAAGATCAGATATGGCTTTCGCTTTTTCAATCAATGTTGTTTTTGCAGAAAGCGCATTCATGATTGCACTGGGTAACCTGCCTAAACTATCTTTCAAAACATAATCATCTGCGCCTGCTTTGATGCAGGCTACGGCAGTTTCTTCGTTTAAGGAACCTGTGCAGATAACGAATGGAATGAATTCACTTTGTGAACGAACAAATTGCACTGCATCCATTCCCGTATATTGCGGTAAAGAGTAATCGCTAATTATGAAATGAGGCTTAAAACTGGAAAAAGTTGCTAAAAAATCAACGCCATTGGTCACATGCTTCACTTCTATTTCAAGGTCTACTTTTCTGAGTTGAAGCTTTATTAACTCAGCATCTGACTCCATGTCTTCGAGCAGGAGCACTCTGAGCAAGCTGGTTTGTTCATTGACAAATAAATGCTCGCTATTGTATTCAGGAGAAATTGTCATGCGCTGTTTATGTCAGTTTAATGTTTTGTTTATTTCTGTCCAGTACTTAACAGCTTCTGTAATGGCCTTTGAGTGCATTCTGTATTCAATTGGTTTAACAATGTAACTGTTAGCACCCAATTTATATGCGTCTTTCACGTCTGCTTCAACAGCAGAGCTTGTTAATATAACGATCGGAATAAGGCTCCAGTCTGGATTCGCTCTAATCGCCTTCAGTACTTCAAACCCATTGACTTTGGGCATCTTTAAATCAAGCAACACCAGTTTTAATGATTTGCTCAGATTGAGCGCGCTGAATGGACCTTGGCCTGCCAAAGCTTCAATTGCTTCTGCGCCATCTCGAAGCACTAAGACCTCAGATTGAAGCCCTCCTTTTTTAAGGGCAAGCGTTGTGAGCTCAGCATCATTTGAATTGTCTTCTATCAGCAGAATCTCAATTTTATTCTTTGTCATGTTCTAATTCAGATAAAACATCAAATTACAGATTCATTGACATAAAAAAAGGGGCCGCTGCCCCTTTTATTAACTTTTTCATCTTGAATTAACCTACGATCATTTTGTAGGTAACATTGTATTCTTTGTCTTCAGAGAAAAGAGGGGCCCCTAATTCTAGCCATTCTTTGGCTGTGCTTCGGTCTCCTGTTTCATCGAGCATTTCTGCGGTAAGAATGATTGCTCTTTTTAAGAGGTCTTTCTGCTCGTCTCTCAACGAATTGCAATCTGAAGTGTTAATGATCTCTCTCGTTTTCTCAAATGAGTCGCGAGCGTCTTTGGTTGAGCGCATCAATTGATACGTGTATGCAAGCATAAGCCATGCACCAGGATCTAGCTCATCAATATCCGTTAAGTTCTTGTAATGACTTTTCGCTCGCGTATATTTTTCGCTGCTAAGTTCTCTTTCTGCTTCTTCCATTACAGTCTGGCGAACTTCACTTATGTAGTCTTCAAATTCAGCAACAAACTCATCCTCCTTATCCTTTTTACGGAATTTCTCTAAGTACTTGACCGTATATTTGATGGGTTTTTCAAACTTGGTTTTTAAAGCTTCATCATCAGATTGATAGATCCTATAGTAAGCCATACTGGCATATACATAAGGCAAGGCATCTTTTGATGTTTTATCACTTTCCATGTACTTCGTTGCTTTTAATAAGCATCGGTCGTACTTCTCATCAACAATCAATTCAAGTAAATCGTGATAGTTACTTTGTGCTTTCGCGAAAGTAACTGCACCAATTAAAAACGTAAGTAGTAGTATTTTCTTCATATCAGTAGTATAGTCTATCCTTCAAGGATATGCAAACTTGATGCCTAAATTACTTTGATTCTGTGGCATCTCAAAAATCCTAGAGTAAATTTGCGTTATTCTTATGAAAATTTATTCGACAGCCAATTCAGTTCAGCATGCCATCAAGTGGTTTACCCAACAAGGGTGGGAACCTTTTGAATTTCAAGAGCAAGCATGGAACGCTTATTATGAAGGGAAAGATGGAATTGTAAATGCGCCTACTGGAAGTGGTAAAACTTACTCTTTGCTTGTTCCAGTGGCACTTCAAGGAGTCGGGAACCCAAAAGCGAAAGGTGTTCAAGCAATTTGGATTACTCCAATTCGTGCTTTAGCCAAAGAGATAAAAATCTCTGCAGATAGGCTCCTGAGCGGATTGGGATTGGATTGGGAAGTGGGAATTAGAACTGGGGATACGAGTCAAGCTGAAAGGCAACGCCAAAAGAAACAACTTCCACAAATCTTAATTACTACCCCAGAAAGCTTACATCTTTTAATCGCATCAAAGGGGTATGCTAAGGTTTTTAGTGGACTGAAATGTTTGGTAGCTGATGAATGGCATGATCTGATGGGCAGTAAACGGGGCGTGCAATTGGAACTAGCATTGTCTAGGTTGTATACCATTGCTCCAGAATTGAGGGTTTGGGGTATTTCAGCTACAATTGGAAATCTTGAACAAGCCATGGAAGTACTTCTGGGGTCAAAAAGGGCTCCGAATGGATTGCTGATTAAGTCGGGAATCAAAAAGAAGCTAGAGGTTATAAGCTTAATGCCCAAGGAGATTGAAAAAATGCCCTGGGCTGGGCACATCGGGATCAAACTTCTAGATCAAGTGGTGGAAGTCATTCAGCAGAACAAGTCTACACTCGTTTTTACCAATACGAGAGCGCAATGTGAAATTTGGTACCAGGCCCTTTTAGATCAAACTCCAGAATTGGCAGGGGCTATGGCCATGCATCACAGCGCTGTCTCTAAAGACTTGCGTCATTGGGTTGAAGATGCGCTCTACGAAGGGAAATTGGCAGCAGTAATTTGTACATCATCCTTAGACTTGGGTGTGGACTTCAGGCCTGTTGATGCGATTGTTCAAATAGGCGGTCCAAAGGGAGTTGCTCGTTTTATGCAACGCGCAGGGCGAAGTGGACACCAGCCAGGAGCACAAAGTAAGATCTATTTCCTGCCAACCCATTCGCTAGAACTTATTGAGGCCGCCGCATTGAGAGCAGCAGTAGAGAAAGAATACCTTGAAGACCGAATGCCTTATTTAAGGTCGTTTGATACTTTGGTTCAATACCTCACCACCTTAGCTATCTCTGACGGATTTATTCCTGAAGAAATTAAAGCGGAAATTTCAACTACTTTCTGCTTTTCAGGAATATCAGAGGATGAGTGGAAATGGTGCCTTCGCTATATTACCACCGGTGGACAGTCGCTTTCAGCCTACGACGAATACAAAAAAGTAATCATTGAAGACGGCGTTTACAGAGTAGTTAATGCCAGAGTAGCTCGAAGGCATCGGATGTCTATTGGGACCATTGTGGGTGATACTATGATGCTCGTTAAATACAAGCGTGGTTCCTTGATTGGGCATGTTGAGGAATATTTCGGCGCAAGCTTAAGGCCTAATGATACGTTTTGGTTTGCAGGACGAAATCTGGAATTGATTCGCATCAAAGAGAACACACTTGAGGTTCAGAATTCAAAGAAAAAGACAGGACGGATTCCTGCCTGGCAAGGAGGGCGGATGCCTTTTTCATCTGAGATGTCAGACATGTTGAGAGAAAAGATTAGCGACTTTACCATCGGTAAAGTGGAAGATCCAGAAATGGAGAAAATTCGGCCTTTATTCGATTTGCAATCGCAAAGGTCACACTTGCCCCGGAGAGATGAGTTTTTGGTCGAACAAGTACAAACAAAAGAGGGCTATCATGTATTCATGTTTCCCTTTGAGGGAAGACTTGTACATGAAGGATTGGCGTCATTAATAGCTTACCGATTAAGCCTCTTGAAGCCGATTTCTTTTTCGTTGGCTTTCAATGATTATGGGTTCGAGTTAGTGTCAGATCAGGCCATAGATCTTGAGGAAGCTTTTGACAACAATGTCTTAAGCCCAGAGCATTTAATGGATGATTTGGAGGCGTCAATTAACTCTGCAGAACTTGCGCGAAGAAAATTCCGTGATATAGCTGTTATTTCAGGTCTCATTTTTCAAGGTTTCCCGGGGAATCAGATGAAAGATCGCCATTTGCAATCCAATTCATCCCTAGTATTTGATGTGTTCTCAGATTACGATTCAGAGAACTTATTGCTCAGGCAAGCATTTGACGAAATGATTGATCACCAATTGGAGATTTCTAGGTTTCGTGCTGTGCTTGAGCGTGTTGAAAAGCAAAAGTTAGTGATTACCTATCCCCTTAAACCCACTCCTTTGGCTTTTCCTATTATGGCTGATAGACTTAGGCAAAAGCTTAGTTCCGAGTCAATCACTGATAGAATTCGGAAAATGTCCTTGGAGTATGATGAATAGAAATGTAATTTCTAGTATGATTTGGCAAAGATTGGTTGGTATACCAGAATTCAAAATGGTATTTTCGCTCATCTTAAAACCAAGCAAGTGCAAAAGATATTGAAATTCGCTCTCCTTTTTGGACTCATCTGCTTTGCTGCAGGGGTTTCTGCCCAAGGAACAATCAAAGGATTTATCAAGGATAGCTCTTCAGGTGAGCCAGTTGCGTTCGTCAATGTTTACCTTGAAGGAACGACTTATGGAATTCAAACAGATGTTACGGGGTACTATTCACTCACACAAGTTGAACCAGGTTCATACAAACTCGTTGTTGCTAGCATTGAATACAAGAAGAGCTCAATTGATATAACCATTGAATACGGGAAAGTTTATTCTAGAAATTTCCAAGTTGATCCAAGTGTAATTGAACTCGATGGTGCAGAAATACGTGCAGATCAAGGAGAGCAAGAAACAGAAGTAAGAACAGCAGTTCAAACTATTCGCCCTGCAGATTTAAAGAGAGTTCCTTCTTTTGGAGGCCAAGCCGATATTGTTCAGGTGTTACAGGTATTGCCAGGATTTGTTTCTACAGGAGATCAGGGTGGACAGCTTTATATTCGTGGAGGTAGTCCGGTTCAAAATAAAGTACTCTTAGACGGAATGATTATTTACAATGCGTTTCACAGCATTGGTCTGTTCTCTGTTTTTGATGCAGATATCATTGCCAATGCAGATGTTTATTCTGGAGGGTTTTCAGGAGAATTTGGCGGACGTGTTAGTTCAGTAATGGACATTACCACTAGAGATGGAAATAAGAAAAGGGTATCAGGTAAAATAGGTGCCAGTCCATTCGGTGGGAAAATAATGGTAGAAGGTCCACTCAAAAAATTACAAAAGAACGGCAGCGGGATCAGTTACATCTTTTCGGCGAAGCGATCTTATTTGGAAGAGAGTTCTAAACTCTTGTATGGTTACATAGACGAAGAAGGATTGCCTTTCAACTTTACAGATCTTTACGGTAAGGTCTCTTTTAGTGGAGGAGGTGGAAGTAAAATAAGTTTATATGGATTTAGCTTCAACGATGATGTGCGCTATCAATCCTTGTCTGACTTAAATTGGTCTAACGTTGGAGGTGGAGCTAATTTCCTTGTTGTGCCTTCTGGTTCAGCAGTACTCATCAGTGGAAACTTTGCGATCTCAAATTATGAGGTAACATTGAAAGAAGACGATGTTGATCGAGAAAGAAGAAGTTCAATTAATGGATTCAACTTTGGACTTGACTTTAAATACATTTTAGGTGACGATGACATTAAGTACGGACTTGAAGTTGTCGGCTTAACGACAGACTTTGTAACGTTCAATTCATTGGGTGTTCAAGTTTCACAGAAACAGAACACCACAGAACTTGGGTTCTATACTGCCTATAAAAAGTCAGCAGGGAAGTGGCTAATCAACCCAAGTGTGAGGATCCAATACTATGCTTCTGTAGGAGCTACTCGACTTGAGCCTAGAATGGGGTTGAAGTACAAGATGACAAGAAGACTGAGACTGAAAGCTTCAGCAGGACTTTACTCACAGAATTTGATTTCAGCGAACAGTGATAGAGATGTTGTGAACCTATTTTACGGTTTCTTGACTGGCCCAGAGAATCTTCAAGACGAACTTGTTCTGCCAAATGGTGAAACGAGAGAGATCAAAAACGCACTTCAATTATCAAAGCACCTTGTGGCCGGATTTGAATTCGATCTAACAGACAAAATTAACATCAACCTTGAGGGGTATGTTAAGGACTTCGATCAGCTGACAGGAATCAATCGCAACAAGTTATTTGCTGATAGTCCTGAAAATGCCGATGTTCCTGATGTACTTAAGAAAGACTTTATTGTAGAGACTGGAATTGCAAAAGGTGCTGATGTTGTAATTAAATACGAAGAAAAACATTCTTCTATCTGGTTGGTGTATGGTATTGCTGATGTAGATCGCTGGGATGGCTTTAGATGGTATGATCCTGTATTTGACAGAAGACATAACATCAACTTTGTGGCGTCGCACGCTTTTGGAAAGAAACATGATTGGGAAGCTAGCCTTAGATGGAACCTCGGGTCTGGATTGCCTTTCACCCAAACGCAAGGTTATTATCAAGTACCAGGTTTGGATGGGAACATTTCAAGTGATTACGTAACTTCAAATAGCAATGAGCTAGGGATTTCATATGCTGGACTCAATGAAGGAAGGCTGCCTTATTACCACAGACTAGATGTTAACGTGCGTAGAACTCTAGAGTTAGGAGATCAAAGAACCCTGGAGTTCAACCTAGGAGCTACCAACCTTTACAGCAGAGCAAATGTATTCTACGTTGATCGTGTAACTGGGAACAGAGTTGATCAGTTGCCATTCTTGCCGAGTCTAGGTGTAGACTTCAGGTTCTAAGAGATCTTGGAAAAAGAAATGGACAGAGAAGTTGAAGCGAGGAGCTTTGCTTCTCTGTTTTTTTTTTGTGGTACAGGGAAAGAGAAGTGGGGGAGGCGAATTGAAATTAATTCATCAACGCCTTTGCATGCTCACGTGCACTGTCTGTAATCTGTTCACCGGAGAGCATTCCTGCGAGTTCTTCTAGACGTTGGGCATCATTGAGTTTAATGATGGACGTTTGAGTGGTTCCGTCTTCAATTGTCTTCAATACTTTGTAATGATGCAGAGCCTTTCCTGCTACTTGAGGCAAGTGAGAAATAGCCATCAACTGGAGTGATCCTGACGTGAGTTTCATGACATCAGCCATACGTGCAGCAACATCGCCTGAAACACCAGTATCTATTTCATCAAGAATCAGTGTTGGCAGTGCTTTGTAAGCTGAAATCACCGCTTTTAATGCCAGCATCACACGAGAGAGTTCACCACCACTTGCTGCTTTTTCAAGAGGCAGCTCGTTTCCTCCCTTGTTGGCGGTAAATAGAAGTTCCAACTCAGAGCATCCATTTCGAGACAAGGTGTCTTGAAGTGTTAGTGAAAACCGCATAGTTGCATGCGGCATTTTCATATTCGTCAAATGCGATTGAATCTCCAATTGAAGTTTCTCACCCGCCTTAATTCGGTTCTTATGGAATACAAGGGCTCCTTTTCTAAGTTGCTCTTTTTCTTTTTCAACTTTTAATTCCAGCGCCTGTATACGTTCATCTAAGGAGTCAATCGAATAGACCTTTTCATCCAACGAGTCTCTCAAATGAATGAGTTCATCTACCGTATTGAGCTGATGCTTATTTTGAAGGGCATAAATGCGATCTAGTACTTGCTCAATTTCTAACAGACGCTGTGGGTCTTGCTCTGAGCCATCACGAAGATTCGAAGCTTCTTCTGAAATGTCTTGAAGCTCAATCAAGGTAGATTGCATCCGCTCCTTTAATTCATTGCTTTGCAGATGAACTGTAGCGATTGAATCTAGTGCGTCAATAAGCGTTTTCAAAGAGGGGAGAACTGCATTTTCAGATTCATCTAACCCGTAGGCTACCTTCCCGAAGGCTTGGGCTATTCCTTCAGCATTTCGGTGCAGATCAGCCTCAGATTCTAATGCTTCTTGCTTAAGTTCATCTAAGTTTACTTCAAGCAATTCATCTAACTGGAAACGGAAGTAATCTAAGTCGCGCTTTGATTGCAAAGCAGATTCTTTCAGTTTATCGAGTTCTGTTTCCTGTAATTTCATGGCATCGAACTCACCGCGCCAGACTGACACCGTTTCGAGTTGGGATGCTACAGAATCAAGCAATTCAAAGCGGAAATTCTTATCTCGTAATTTACCCGTTTCAAGCTGCGAGTGGATGTCAACCATTTGATCTCCAAACACTTTTAGCAATTTTAAGTTTACGGGAGTGTCATTGATGAAGGCTCTTGATTTGCCGTTGGGTGCGAGTTCTCTTCGAACGATGGTCTCGCTTTCGAAATCAAGATCATTGGAATGAAAGAAATCTTTAAAGTCTTCGCGCACGTTGAAGTGAGCTTCAACAATGCATTTTTCAGTTTTAATCCTCAAGGCATCCAAATCTGCTCTTTCGCCAAGAACCAAGTTCAAGGCACCAAGTAGAATTGACTTACCACTTCCTGTTTCACCTGTGATCACAGATAAACCTGAAGTGAAATCAACTTGAACATGCGCAATCAGCGCGTAATTGGAAATTGAAAGTTTCGTTAGCATGTTAACTCAAACTACTATCGTATTTTGAAATATTACCTGGGTCTAGCTCCTTTAAAATAGGAAGAATTCGTTGTTTCTCAGGTCCAGGGGCCGGCTCAAATAGCTTGATTATTTCCTGAGATTTTGCCACAAAGAACAACTGTACATTGTAAGAACTCGGACGAATACGGTGAATGTTTCGGAGTTCAATTAAGGCATCACTTATGGTTTTTCTAGATTCTTCAACATCATCGTAAAGCTTGTCAAACCCATGGCGATGGTAATAGTAGTTACACTTTCTCAGTGGATTGAAGCTTTGTGACAAGATGTTTTCTACCAACCAGAATCGGTTTCGTTGGCTTTCACTTGCTCTCCAGCCTGACTCACCGGCATTCTGTGCATTGGCAACAACCGTTTGTGCCTTCAAGTAGAGCTCTGTTCCTCCCTCCAAAGACATCGAATCATAATCAGCAGCAATCACCATATATGCATAGTAGGCCAGAACAGAAGAGAGGTTATCTCTGTGCTGATCTAAACTGAACTGAATCATCGCATTGTCAAGAAAGTTGAAGCTAAAGTCACCGTCATTCACTGAGAAAACAGGGGTGTTGTAGTCAGTATTGAAAACGGGCCTGCTGCTTTGAATTTGAATTGTAGCGTTGAAATTGGTTTGACTAGGCGCGTTGTTAATGGTGATCAGCATGTTGCACTGAATGCGCTCTTCGAATTCAAAATTGTCATTCGTCCATTTTCTTGAGTTCATAAAATCACGAACTGATTCTTGAATGGTCTCAAATCTAATGGGATCAACATTTGATACTTGAGGCGCTTGAATCTGGACTTCACAGTTCAATTCTTGAGCTTGAATGTCTGTTAAAACCATGCTCAATGCCGCGGTCAGTAGTAAATAGTGGATACTCTTTATTAGTCGCATAGCGTCAAAATCTTTTCTACAATGTCTTGGGCAACAATCTCCTTGGACTTCAACTCAAAACTAGCCATTTTATTACTTCTATCAATCATTGTTATCTTGTTCGTTGCATGACCAAAACCTGCTCCTTCATCATTCAATGAGTTCAAAATTATGAGGTCCAGATTCTTTCGTTCTAGTTTCCCCTCTGCATTTTCTACTTCGTTGTCAGTCTCAAGTGCAAATCCAACTAGAAGTTGTCCTTTTTGCTTTCTGCTGCCTAATTCTTTCAAAATATCTGGTGTCGCTTCTAATTCGATCGACATTGAAGCAGTTGATTTTTTAATTTTAGAGGCGACTGCATTTTTGGGTCTGTAATCAGCAACGGCAGCTGACATAACAAAAATACTGCTTTCATTGAAGGATTCTAAAGCGGCTATTTTCATTTCTTCAGCGGTAGTTACATCAATGCGGTGCACTTGTTCATCTTGCAATTGCAGTTGTGTTGGTCCGCAAATTAGGGTTACAGTTGCTCCTTTTCTTGTGAGTTCATTAGCAATGGCCATTCCCATTCTGCCTGAACTGTGATTGCCAATAAAACGAACAGCATCAATTGCTTCGTGCGTAGGTCCTGCTGTTACGGTTGCTTTTTTTCCATGCAATGGTGCACGTTCTAAAAACCATTCTTTAGTGAATTGAATAATTTCTTCAGGTTCAGCCATGCGGCCTTTACCGATGAGCCCGCTAGCGAGCTCTCCTGAACCAGGTTCAATAATGAGATTGTCACGCAGCTTAAGGGCGCTGAGATTAGCTGTAGTAGAAGCATGTGAATACATGTCTAAATCCATTGCTGGGGCAATTGCAACCTGACATCTCGCACTCAGGTACACGGCCAGAAGGAGGTTGTCTGCATTGCCCGTGACCATCTTTGAAAGCGTATTTGCTGTGGCAGGCGCCATGATCAGAAGATCAGCCCACAAGCCTAGTTCAACATGGTTTACCCAAGTGCCTTCGTGTTTGTCTTCAGTGAAATCTGAGTGAACAGGATTCTTAGACAGCGTGGCAAGGGTTAGGGGCGTAATGAACTCTTCTGCACTGGGCGTCATGAGCACTTTGACTTCGGCACCTTCTTTCACAAGCAGACGTACCAAAAATGCACATTTGTAAGCGGCAATGCTCCCGCTAACACCAAGAAGAATTTTCTTTTTATTTAGAATGCTCATCGTACTTGCTAAGTTCGTGCATTCCTATCATTTCTGAGTAATGATAAACGTTTAAACGGTTAAGAATTTACAATCCTCAGAAGTAAGCAAAAAAAAGGACGGCGTTAAGCCATCCTTTTTTGAATTTCATTGTGAAGCTTAATACTATGCTTCTTCTTCTCCTTTGATGTTCTCAGGAAGCTGCGGTGTTTCTTCGTCTGGACGACGGAAGTATACCTTTCCTGTGAGCAATTCATCAATAGCAACACTGTGTGGCTTTGGTAAACGCTCATAGAAACGAGAGATTTCAATTTGCTCACGGTTCTCAAATACCTCTTCCAAGTTATCTTGCGTAGTTGCAAACTCCTCTAACTTCGAAGTAAGCTCTTCCTTAACAACTTTTTGAATTTGGTTCGCGCGCTTTGAGACAACAACAATGGCTTCAAATAAATTTCCGCCAACTTGATAATCTAATTCGAACGTTGAGCGTGTAACCGTTGTGCGCTCTGCTTTTGAATTCTTAATACTCATAATTTCTCGTTCAATCTTTCGATCTCTTCCCTGCTCGCTTCGAAGTAAGTTTCAGCCGACTTCAGAAAATCACTCTTAGGGTAAGAGGCTACAAATTTATAATAATGTTCCATGCACTCGTTATATCTTTCCACTTTTACTTCATCTATGCTCTTTTCAGCATATTTGAAGCTTGCTCTAACCATTAAAAAGAACATGTCTTCTCGGTAGGGTGAGGTGGGGTAGTCAACTATGGCGTCTTCAAGCGCGATGACAGCACTATTGTAATAGGCCGTCTTTTCATAGAGCTGTGCAACCTCGTAGCTTTTGCGTTCCAATTTGGCATTGAGCTCCATGACCATTTTGTTGCAACTATCTCTAAGTGAGGTTGATGGATATGTATCTAGGAACAATTGCATTTCATTGATTGCAACCTTCGTGTCAGTTTGATCTAGGCTGTATACAGGCGATAGCTTATAGCTACACATGGCTGCCAGGAACTGACATTCTTCTGCCAGCGGAGAGTAAGAGAAGGTCTTCGTGAAATTCGTGAGGTAGTAGTTGGCTAAATAATAATCACGAACGAAGTAATTTGTTTGAGCATGGTAATAATAAACCTTCTCTGCCATTTGCGTACCACGCGTCAAACCAATCAATTCCTCGAAGATAGGCAAGGCATTGAAAAACTTATCGTCATCAAAGTACTCTACACCCTTGTCATATTTGTATTGGATATCAGAACTCTTAAGTACCTTATTGTACTCACTGCAACCGGCTGATACCAGAACAACAAAAAGACTTGCAAAAAAAACTTTCTTCATAGAGGCGGCAAAGATACATTATTCAACGTTCTGAACGAAGAGGCTATTGCGCTTGTTACTTTTCATGCTCAGAACTTAACGTGTTTTAGGATTTAAGAGCGAATGGAGGTGCAGAATCTTGTCGAATTGCCTTCATAACAAAACTACTTTGCACATTTCCAATGTTCTCCATTCCAGCCAGTTTTTCTGAAATCAAGGTTTGATATGCTTGCATGTCCTTTACTCTAATTTCTAACAGATAGTCAAACATTCCTGCAATATGATGACAGGTGATTACTTCTTTGTGTTCTATAATTTCTTCCTCAAAAGTGGTGAGGAATTCTTTAGAATGTTCCTTCAATGAGACATTGCAAAAGGCATGAATAGAAAAACCAATTTTCTCCAAGTCAACTTTGGCTTTGTATCCCACAATGATTCCCTGTTCCTCCATTTTACGAATGCGCTCGAATACGGGGGTTCTTGTTAACCCACACGCCTCTGATAATTCGGTAATCGTCAGTTTTGAATTACTGGTGAGTAAATCAAGTAATTTTAAATCGTATTGGTCTAGTTTCATTGCATTTGATTAGAATGATATTCCAAAATTAAAATTATTTAGGTCGAAAAAAGAATGATGTTCATTTATTAACACCAATAAAGAACATTATTCTTATTATGACTAGTATAAAGAATGTATGGTTGTTGATTCTTACTTTTGAAGGATGAGAGAAGATCAAAAGCACATGCGCCCAGAGTCATTAATGATGTCTTACGGCTACGAGCCTTCTTGGAGCGAAGGAGCGATTAAATGTCCCATTTTTCAAACATCCACTTTTGTTTTTAAAACAGCAGAAGAGGGAAAGCGCTTCTTTGAGGTGGCTTACGGATTGAGAGAACAGGAGCCTGAAGAGAAACTAGGCCTCATCTATTCTAGGCTGAACAATCCAGATCTTGAGATTCTTGAAAACCGACTTTCACTTTGGGACGGGGCAGAGCAATGCTGTGTTTTTGAAAGCGGGATGTCTGCCATTTCCACAATGCTCTTGGCTCATTTAAGTCCGGGTGATGTAGTTCTGCATAGCAATCCCCTTTATGGAGGTTCTGACCACTTCATGAATCATGTGCTCGCTAAGTTTGGCATTAAAGCCATTGGTTTCAATCCTTGGGATGACAAAGAAGCAATTCTTCAACGTGTAAAAGAGGAGGCAAACGGGAAAGTGAGAATGGTTTTTCTAGAAACCCCTGCAAATCCAACCAATACGCTTATAGACATAGAAATGTGTTCTGAAATTGCAAAGGAGCTGTCTACAGAAGACAAGAAAGTTCTTCTAGCGGTAGACAATACCTACATGGGACCTATCTGGCAGCACCCAATGAAGCATGGAGCTGATTTGGTGTTGTATTCAGCAACAAAATACATTGGCGGACATTCAGACGTGATTGCAGGTGCTTGTTTGGGCTCCAATGAAGTGATGTTGCCTGTGAGAACATTGCGTACGTTTATGGGGAGCATGGCTGGTCCGTGGACCGGTTGGCTTTTAATGCGAAGTTTAGAGACCCTCAAGGTCCGAATGGATCAGCAGGCGCGGAATGCTGCCCAAGTTGCAGATTACCTAGTGAGCCATGACCGTGTAGCGAAAGTTTATTATCCGGGACACCTGACCGAGGCGGATGGCAAACAATATGAAATTTTCAAAAAACAATGTGAAACCGGAGGAGCCATGATTGCTTTTGAAGTGAAAGGTGGAGAAAAATCAGCTTTTGCATTTCTTAACGCTTTGAAATTAGCGCACCTAGCTGTAAGTCTTGGTTCCACAGAAAGCCTTGCTGAGCATCCGGCTACAATGACCCATGCAGATGTTGATCCTGAATTGAAAGAAAGACTTGGGATAACCTCTAGTTTGGTGCGTTTCAGTGTTGGAGTAGAGCATTATGAAGATTTGATTTCCGACATTAAACAAGCCCTTGATTCCATTGGATAGTTTAGAATTAAAAGCATTTAGTTAACAGTTTTTTGGCCACAGCGTGATTAGATTCTCAGGGATTGTTAATTTCGATTTTCGGTCAAAAGTTGGTGGTTGTCTGATTTCCTGCTAATTTTGCTCCCGTTTTGTAACAAGGTTGAACTTTTTCGACCACTAAAAAAGACTGCGATTTGGATATTTTTGAACGCATCAAGAACAACCGTGGGCCGCTTGGGCAACACGCGAAACAATCACACGGGTACTTCACTTTTCCCAAGCTTGAAGGGCCTATTTCTAACCGCATGATCTTTCGAGGGAAAGACGTACTCGTTTGGAGTATTAACAACTACCTCGGATTATCTGATCATCCTGAAGTGCGTCAAATTGACGCGCAAGCAAGCGCTGATTGGGGCATGGGCTATCCTATGGGTGCCCGCATGATGTCAGGTCAAACAAAGCAGCATGAGCAGCTAGAAAATGAGTTGGCTGACTTTATGCAAAAGGAAGATGCTTTCTTGTTGAACTTCGGTTACCAAGGATGCATGAGCGCCATTGAAGCCCTTGTTGATCGGCATGATGTAATTGTATATGACTCAGATTCGCATGCGTGCATGGTTGACGGAGTGCGTCTGCACAATGGCAAACGTTTCGTGTTTCAGCACAATGACATGGAGAGCTTCGTGAAACAGCTTAACCGCGCACGGAAACTGACTGAAGCTTCTGGTGGAGGAATTCTTGTTGTTACTGAAGGTGTATTTGGTATGGCAGGGGACCAAGGTAGGCTAGCTGATATCGTTAAGTATAAAAAAGAATACCAGTTCAGGTTATTTGTTGATGACGCCCATGGTTTTGGAACCATTGGTGAGCAAGGACGTGGAGCTGGAGACTACCAAGGTGTGCAAGACGAAATCGATGTTTATTTCGGAACCTTCGCAAAAGCAATGGCTACAATTGGCGCTTTTGTTGCAGGTGATGAGCAAGTAATAGACTTCTTGCGCTACAACATGCGCTCTCAAACTTTTGCGAAGTCGCTTCCTATGCCAATCGTTATTGGAGCAATGAAACGTCTTGAAATGATGAGAACGCGTCCTGAATTCAAAGAGAAGTTGTGGAACATCGCAGATGCACTTCAATCAGGATTGAAATCTTCAGGATTCAACATCGGCGTGACTAATTCAGCCGTAACGCCTGTTTTCCTCTCTGGAGGATTGGGAGAAGCAACAAACTTGACGCTAGACCTTCGTGAGAACCACGGAATCTTTTGCTCTATTGTTGTGTACCCTGTAGTGCCTAAGGATGTGATCATGCTTCGCTTGATTCCAACGGCAGTGCACACATTGGAAGATGTTGAATACACCATTGAGACCTTCAAAAAAGTACAAGATAAATTGAAGAATGGAGAGTATGTAAGCGAAGGAATCGCGAGCTGGTCTTAATTCCATCAAAATAGATTTAAAAGGGAAATTCGCACTGTGGATTTCCCTTTTTTTATGGAATATGGCCACCTTCTAAAAGAATAGTTCCTCCTTGGTATGTACCTTCGTACTCAATAGAAAAGCATGAGATACTTCATTCACCTTGCATATGATGGCGGCCCATACGTGGGTTGGCAAATTCAACCTGAAGGATCCACTGTGCAAGGAGAAATAAATGACACACTGAAGCTGCTTTTGAAAAAAGAGACAGAAACGGTTGGTTGTGGACGAACAGATACGGGAGTGCATGCAAGTGATTTCTACCTTCATTTCAACGGAGAAGAAGACCTTGATACTGATTGGTTGGTCTACAAAATGAACCAAATTCTTCCTTATTCCATCGCTGTTTTCGATTGTTTTCAAGTTGAAGAAGAACAACATGCTCGGTTTTCTGCTACATCACGCTCGTATCAATATCACCTTCATTTAAGAAAAGATCCTTTTCTAAATGAGTTCTCTGTGCGCTGCTATTATAAGCTGAACCTCGATCTAATGAATGAAGCAGGGGAATGGTTGTGCGCTCAAACTGATTTTGCTTCCTTTTGCAAAGCGGGTGGAAATCAGAACACTACCTTCTGTAAGGTGACCCGCTGTGCGTTCGTTCAATCAGATCATAAAATTGTTTTCCATGTAACAGCAGATCGTTTTCTTCGGAACATGGTGCGCTCTCTGGTGGGAACATTGGTTGATCTTGGGAGAGGGAAAATAACCCTAGATGAGCTTAAAGAAATCGTAGGAAAAAAGAATCGCTCAGCGGCCGGAACATCCATGGCAGGGAATGGTTTATTTTTAACAAGGGTTACGTACCCGTTTTTGTAACTTTGCCCATTCAATGAAGGCCAAATTTTGAGCGAAAAATCTTCTCAAGGAAATGTATTTGATTCGGGAATTCTAAAACGAATTCTGAAGCAGGTTGGACCTTACAAATTCCGCTTCGCGCTCACTGGTTTCATGGTGGTCTTTCTTGCTGGAATAGTATGGATCCGCCCATTCTTGATTGGTTTCGGATTGGATGCTTACATCGCCCGAACAACTCCTTTCGAAAAAGGTTCGTTCAAGGCATGGCTCTCTAAAGTCACCGCAGATTATGTTGAAACCCCATTGGAAGGGTTAATCTTTATCTTCTCAGCTGTAATCGTTTTGCTGGTCATTGAGTCTGTGCTTCAATTCTATCAAACCTATATGGCGAATTGGGTAGCACAAAGCGTAACCCTAGACCTGAGATCAAAGCTCTTCAAACACATTCTAAGTTTTAGATTAAAGTACTTCGACAAGAATCCAGTAGGTTCTTTTGTGACTAGGCTGGTTTCAGACATTGATGGAATAGCAGATATCTTCTCCAACGGATTCCTTTCTGTTGTAGGTGATATGTTGAAGCTCACAGTGGTTATCGTTATCATGGTTGCTACTGATTGGAAGCTGACGCTTATAATTCTTACACCAATTCCGGTCTTGCTCATTGCTACGCGGGTTTTTCAAAAAGCGATTAAAAAAGCGTTCATTCAAGTTCGAAACCAGGTAAACAAAATCAACGTGTTTGTGCAAGAGCACGTAACGGGAATGTCTATTGTACAGACCTTCCATCGCGAAGCAAAAGAGCAGCAGCGCTTTGAGAAAATCAACAAGGAACACCGTGATGCGAACATCCGCTCAATCTGGGCATTCAGCATCTTCTTCCCGTTGGTTGAATTGCTCTCTGCAGGAAGTGTTGCACTGCTACTTTGGTGGGGAATGGGCGAAACGATTAAAGGAACAACCTCTCTGGGAACATTGATCTCTTTCATTCTCTACATTTTCATGTTGTATAGGCCTATTCGGCAGTTGGCAGATCGTTTTAACGTCCTACAAATGGGCATTGTCAATTCAGAACGGGTATTCAAAGTATTCGACACAGAAGAGTTCATACCTGATAGCGGTGCCGTATCAAAACCAACACTAAAAGGTGATATTGAGTTCAAGGATGTTTGGTTCGCATACAATGATGAGGATTGGGTGCTGAAAGACATTTCTTTTAAAATGAAGGAAGGACAAACCATTGCGTTTGTAGGCGCTACAGGGGCTGGGAAATCTTCAGTCATCAATTTGCTGAGCAGATTTTATGAATACCAGAAAGGACAAATAACCATTGACGGAGAAGACATTCAAAACCTCCTGCTTGAAGATGTAAGAAAACATGTGGCAGTGGTATTGCAAGATGTTTTCCTCTTTTCTGATTCCATCTTGAACAACATTACCCTTTATGATAAGTCAATTTCTAGAGAACGGGTTATTGAAGCTGCTAAAGCGGTAGGAGCCCATGAATTTATCATGCGGCTTCCAGGCGATTACGACTATGATGTAAAGGAACGCGGGGGAATGCTCAGTGTGGGGCAAAGGCAACTTTTGGCCTTTATTCGAGCATACGTTTACAATCCTTCAATTTTGGTTTTGGACGAAGCTACATCGAGTATTGATACTGAAAGCGAAGAGTTGATTCAGAAAGCGACTGATGAGCTAACCAAAGGAAGAACCTCCATTGTGATTGCCCATAGATTGAGTACGATTCAAAAGGCAGATCGAATCTTGGTGATGGAAGAAGGGAAAATAATTGAGCAAGGAGATCACCAATCTCTGCTAGCCCAAAACGGACACTATAAAATGCTGTTCGAAATGCAATTCGCATAATTTAAAACAGGTGGTTCACATATTGCTTTATTACCTACCTTTAGGTTAAGTTAATTTTTTAACAGAAACCTATTTGTCTGATTTAATTCGCAATAGCCTCATTTTATTGGCGCTGTTTTGTGCCACAACTGGAGTAGCACAAACAGGATGTCCTTCCGTAGACGTTCTTACCATTGATGGTTTAGACGCTCTGGAGTTGGACTGCAATGATCCTTGTGTGACCCTGGAGGCCAATCCGTTTGAGACAGGAAGTACAGATGACTACGAAGTAGAATCCATTCCTTTCGCCCCTCCTTATCCGTTCAATCAAGGAACCTCACTTTTCATCGGTACAGATGATATCTACAGTCCACTTATTGATCTTCCTTTTGAGTTTTGTTTCTACGGAATCAACTATGACGGAATTGTTGTTGGCTCCAATGGAGTAATCACCTTTGATGCAGGAGAGGCCGGCGAGTATTGCCCTTGGTCTTTCAATGCAACTGCACCAAGTGCGAACTTACCTACAAATGCCATTTTTGGAGTTTATTACGACATAGATCCTTCTGACTGTGGATCTGTGAGGTATGAAATAATAGGTGTTGAGCCTTGCCGAACCTTCCTAGTGAACTATGACAATGTGTGCCACTTCTCTTGCGGGAATTTAACCACTTCGTCCCAAATTGTTTTCTACGAAACAACCAATACCATAGACATCTATATTGAAGACAAACCGACCTGCTCAAACTGGAACGGTGGGAATTCATTGGTAGGGATTCAAAACAACGCGGGAACAGAAGCTACTGTTCCTCCAGGACGAAATACAGGTTCATGGTCCGCCAATGATGAAGCTTGGAGGTTCACGCCTTCAGGGGGAGCACCAACGTATACCGTAGAATGGTTCGAAGAAGGAGTGAGCCTTGGAACAGGAGATAGCATTGAAATTTGTCCTTCTGAAACAACTAATTATAGTGCAACTGCAACCTACGATGGATGCGGAGGAGATGACGTTCAAGTTTCAGACGACTTCGTTGTCACAGTTACCATCGACGTTGAAGAAGCACCCAATCCTACCATCCTAAACAATCAAGCCCTTTGCACCAGTTTAGGTTCTTATCAATTAGAAGCGCAAGATCCAGATGGCCTTTGGGCTGCAGATTGTGGTGATTGTATTGACCAGAATGGTTTTTTAGATCTGTCTGACGTTGACGAAGGAGATTACACCATTTCTTACGAATTAGAGGGTCAGTGTGGCCCTGTGTCAGACGTTATTCTAGTAGAAATATACGAAGATGCTGTAGCTACATTAACAGCATTAAACCCAATCTGTAATTCATCTGAAGCTGTTCAAATAGTTGCTGAGCAGACCAATGGTGTGTGGTTAGCAGATTGCGGTGATTGCATTGATGCAGATGGCCTCTTCAATCCTGCTGGTTTAACGGAGGGAACCTATGACGTTGGATATACCATCAATTCTGCTTGTCCTGACAATGATCAGATTACCGTTGAGATTGTAGCTCAAGACGATGCAGACTTCATACTCCCTGTGAATATTTGTGAAAACGCGACACCCATTTTGATTCCTGTGGATCAAACAGGAGGGGAGTGGACCTCTGATTGCGAAACATGTATTTCAGCAAATGGGACCTTTGACCCCGCCATTGCTGAAGAAGGAAATTACACGCTTACTTATACTTTTGATTCAGACTGTCCTGATTTTCAGAGTTCAATCATTGAGGTAATCAACGTTGTTGCGCCGGTCATTGCACCGCCAGCTATACAGTGTGAATCAGCTGATCCCATTGAAATTCAATCCAATGTTGATGGTGGAACATGGACCGCAGACTGCGGAAATTGCATCAATTCAGCTACCGGTGTTTTCCAACCCGGTACAGGGCCTGGAACATATCAATTGACTTACACGGTGGGTGACCAATGTGTGGTAAGCGATAACGAATCCATTCAAGTAGTTCTGCAATTAAGCGCTGCAATTACCGCATTAGATACCCTCTGTACAGAAGGAGCCGTAGTTAATCTTGTGTCTCAAGATGAGGGTGGAACGTGGTCTGCAAATTGTGCTTCATGCATAGATCCTGTAAATGGTAGTTTTGACCCTTCAGTTGGAGCAGGAACTTACACCGTGGAATACATTATTTCAGGGCTTTGTGGCGACAATGATTCACAAGACATTATTGTTGACTTCAGTGATGATGCGACGATTCTACAGGAATTAGCTTATTGTGAAGGTTGGGGCGAAGTGCAGATGATAGGCGTTCAAACAGGAGGTGTATGGTTTGCAGATTGCGGTGAATGTATTGATGCCGTCACAGGAATTTTTAATACAGAAATAGCAGGCATAGGATACCATGAAGTTCATCACATGTTCAACGGTGTATGCGGCAGTGAATATGTTGAAGGGGTCAACGTGACGGCGAACGACCCAAGCACGGTCTTAGGTGTTTCAGGATACTGCCTTGATGCAGGTACCATTCAAATGGAAGGTGCTACCCCAGGTGGCTTTTGGACTGCTTCATGTGATAATTGTATTACAGCGAATGGGTTCTTCACGCCTACAATAGCAGGGATTGGAGTTCACAGCATTACGTATACGATCCAAGGTCCGTGTGGGACAATAAGCGCAAGAGACATTGAAGTGTATCCGCTTCCTCAGCCTGCTTTCACAGTTGATGAAACTTCGGGTTGCATTCCGCATACCGTCACATTCACTCAAACAAATTTAGAACAAGGTGCTTGTCAGTGGGGTTTTGGTGATGGAGCGTTTAGCTCAAATTGCAATCAAGCAAGCCATACATACACCTCTGCAGGCTGCTTTGATGTTTCGTTAAGTGTAACTTCATTTGATGGTTGTTCTAACAGCGTTCAAATTAATGACATCACCTGCGGACTGTCACTTCCAACTTCTGCATTCCTATACGCTCCTGTTCAACCAACTACTGATGATCCGTTGATTGTGCTGACCGAAGAGGCCACAAACGAAATTAATTATTCTTGGTCGTATGGAGGCTATGAATTCTCAGATGAACCAGAAGTAGAATTCAATACCCTGGATGTGGGTGAATTGGAATTTGACATTTGTTTAACAGCTATTGACGTGAACGGATGCACAGATCTGTTCTGCAGAACAGTAGATGTAATTGAAAAGCTGCGCGTATTTGTGCCAAATGCCTTCACTCCTGATGGCGATGGCGTGAATGAAGTTTGGTTTCCTGTGGTGCTTGGAGCCATTGAGTACGACGTAAAAGTTTTCAATAGATGGGGCGAAGTGGTCTTTGCATCACAAGTTCCGGGTGAACCATGGATAGGCGAAGTGAAGAATGGAGAATACTTCGCACGAAATGATTTGTACACCTATATTTTAGTTGTTCAAGGTGATGATTTGGAGACCTATGAATATTCAGGCCATGTAATGCTGCTTCGTTAAACTTCCTTTTCCACCAATCCCATTTACTACCTTTACTGACCATGTCAGATCCATTAAAACTATCGCAACTTACCTCTGCGCTGGAAGGCTTTTTTGAAAAGCGCTTTTCGGGCAGAACGTTTTGGGTCTTGGCAGAAGTAGCAAGCCACAAGCCCTATCCCAGTAAGAAATGGCATTTTTTCGACCTGATTGAAAAAGACGCTGCAAGCAATAAACTCATCGCAAAGATGCAAGCTGTGGCCTGGAGGCCGGGGTTTGATGCCATTCAGCGCTTTGAGCGTGCTAGCGGGCAGCGTCTGACCAATGGAATTGAAGTGATGGTTCAGGCAGAGGTGTCTTTCAATTCAATGTACGGATTGAAGCTCACGGTAATCGACATTGATCCTGCTTACACAATGGGGCAGATGGAGTTGAAGCGCAGAGAGACCTTGAAGAAACTCGTTGAGCGCTATCCTCAATTCGTGCAAAAGATAGGAGAGCACTATCAAACCTTTAACCAAGGCATTCAACTGCCCATGATCATTAAGCGGATAGCTTTGATTACTTCACCAGGGGCTGCCGGATTTGAAGATTTCATGCATTCTCTAGAGCAAAATCAATTCGGATATACGTTTCAAGTAGATCAATACTTTTCGCGGGTGCAAGGATTGGAAGCTTCGAAAACCCTTACGCGAAGGGTGGCCGAAATCTCATCTAGTGATGACCCTTATGACGTTATGGTGCTCGTTAGGGGAGGAGGTGCACAAACTGATTTGTTTGTATTTGATGAATTCGATTTAAACAGAGAAATTGCTAGGGCGAAAGTCCCAATGTGGGCTGGTATAGGACACCAAAGGGACAATACCATTGTAGATTTGTTTTGTCATACATCGCACAAAACACCAACCAGAGTGGCCGAAGCCATTGTGCAACACAACCGAAGTGCAGAGGAATATTTGGTGGGTTCCAAGGAACGCTTGATTTCTGGGGCGAAAGAAGAACTGTCTAATTGGAAAGAAGACTTGCAATGGGCATCCCGCGTGTTAACAACCGATATTCCAGCAAGACTGCATCAAAATCAAGTACGGTTAATCGGGATTTCGAACCAGCTACAATCCCTTTCGGTACGAAGAATTGACCGTGAATTTCAACTGTTGGCAAGGCATAAAGAGCACATGCATTCGAGTGCTAATTTACTGTTGAGTGAACACAAAAGAAGGGTGAGGGAACTGAGCACCTTAATGGCCCCGACGGTTCTGCGGAAGGTGGAACGCGAGCGCGAACGATTAGCGCACAAGTCGTCTTTGTTGAAAATGCTCAATCCGGAGAACTTGCTCAAACGAGGCTATGCCTTATTAGAACGTGAAGGTAAGCTCATCACAGATTTCACAGACATCAAACTCAAAGACGATTTGACGGTGAGAATGCATCAAGGAACCTTGGGCGTAAATGTGACCAGTAAAAAGAGAATAGAAAAAAAATAGGCTTCTTCAATTGAGGATCTTAAATCAACGTTTAACCAAACTAGTGTAATTTCGCCCCATGGCAAAAAAGGAGAATCTAACGTATGAAGCAGCCTTTGCTGAACTCAACACCATTGTTGGAGAGTTGGAAGATGCAGAAGTGTCAGTTGACAAGCTTGCAGAGAAAATGAAGCGCGCTTCAGAGCTGATCACTTATTGTTCTGACAAGTTACGTTCTACTGAGGATGCGGTGAACAAGATCATTCGAGACATGGATGATCCAGGACCTGCGAGTGAAGATGAATCCAAAGACGAACCCTTCTAGATGGAACCGAACGAGATCATAGATGCAATGTTCAATAACGACCCCTTTTCCAAATGGTTGGGCATTGAACGCATAGAAGAAGGGCCTGGGTTTTGCAAATTGCAACTCACAGTAAGGGCAGAGATGCTCAACGGATTTGGCATTGCCCACGGCGGAATCAGCTACGCCCTGGCAGACAGTGCACTTGCTTTTTCAGCCAACGCCCACGGACGGAAATGTGTGTCTGTGGAAACCAGCATTTCCCATGTGCAGCAGGTTCAAGAGAACGATGTGCTGACGACATTTGTAGAGGAAATCTCTCTGACGAATAAGATCGGGATCTATAACATCGCCATACGCAATCAATTCGATGTGGATGTGGCGCACTTTAAGGGCAGCGTCTATCGGTCAGATAAGGTCTGGGAATCCAAGTAGGTTCTGAAATTTAGAGGTAGGTCTTTCTTAGCTCTTCTAAATCTCCTTCCGCATTTTTCGGGATGATAATTCCGCTGCGGTTGTTCATTTGAAACACATAAACTTCTTCCAACTCGAAAAAGTGGTCTACTTCATTCATTGAAATCGTTGCTTCATTCTCACCATCTTTCACTAAGATAGACTCCATCGTTACATGCGCCTCTAGCGTTTTTCCAAATTCATGAGAATGGTTTTGGTCAATGTGTTTGCTATAGAACTTATCATAACGTTTTTTCAAAAAACGAGGATAGAAGAACAGCCAAAGTACTCCAAGGACTAGCAATATTCCAGCTCCAAAGTACATTCCTCTGTAGATATAGAATGCCGCAATGAGGCATTGCATGGCAGGAACAGACCACTTGGCAATTTGCAATCGCTTCTGAATTTGGGGCGAAGAGTTTGCGCTGTAAGTATAAAAAGAGAGGTAGTCTTCTTTTGTAAGTTGGTAGGTGAGCTTCATGGGGCAAATATAACAAAGCAGGGGAGGAACACCTTCCACCTGTTCACCCAAATTTCACATGCAGGGGTGGAACACCTTCTACCCACCAATTCACCTCTGTACTCCCCATTCCCTCAATATTCATTCATCCCAAAGTTGATTAAAGTCACTCTTAGTTCTGTTTAAACTGATTATTTTCGTGAACTAAAAGTTACATTATGTCAAAGTTCGATGAGCTTATAAATGGAGAAACACCTGTTCTAATTGATTTCCATGCAACGTGGTGTGGGCCATGCAAAACATTGGCGCCAATTATCAAAGAGGTCAAAGAAGATTTTGGAAAACACCTGACAATCTTGAAAGTAGATGTAGATAAGAATCAGGCCATTGCATCTAAAATGAAAATTAAAGGAGTTCCAACGCTCGTTCTGTATCAAAATGGAAAACAGCTTTGGCGTCAGTCTGGCGTTATGCCAGCAAATCAATTAATAGCAATTGTGAAAGAGCACATTGCCTAAACACAATGATGGGTTTTCATGAGCAGACCTCGCATTCACAATCGAATCATACACCAATCCGTCATTAATTAGATTCTACTCTGATACGTGTGGAGCTCATGGTACCTTCCTTTCGTTGCCAAAAGCTCATCATGTGTTCCTCGCTCACAAATCTTGCCGTTTTCAATCACTAAAATTTGACTCGCTTGGCGAATTGTACTCAGTCTGTGTGCAATAACGAAGGTTGTTCTATTCTTCATTAGTTCGTTCAAACTTTTCTGAATGTAAGACTCGCTTTCCGTATCTAAATTAGAGGTTGCTTCGTCCAGAATAATGATCTTAGGATTGGCTAGGAGGGCTCTGGAAATAGAAATTCTTTGGCGCTGGCCTCCAGAAAGTTTAACCCCTCTCTCACCAATAACGGTCTCCAGTCCATCTTCAAATCGATCTGTGAATTCGTCTACGTATGCCCCTTTAACTGCTTGTTGAAGTTCTTCTTCCGAAGCATCAGGCCTCGGGAACATGATGTTCTCACGAATGGTTCCTTCAAAGAGAAAATCATCTTGAAGCACCACGGCTAGGTTCTGTCTATAGCTACTCAGATTTACACGCGTAATGTCAACTGAATCGATGGTTACTTTGCCAGACTCAGGTTTTAAGAATGTTGCTACTAGCCCAGCGATCGTAGATTTACCAGAGCCTGATGACCCCACTAGAGCTGTCACACTGCCAGGTTTCGCCTCAAAAGAGATGTTATGCAAAACTTCTTTGCTTTCCTCGTAGCTAAAAGAAACATCATTGAATGCTACATCTCCTTTAACGTCTTTCAAAAACTCAGTTCGAACCTCAGAATCATCTTCTTCTTTCATGTTCATCAATTCCTGCGTTCGGTCTAAACCAGCCATGGCATCAGTCAGCTGACTTCCGATGTTTCCCATTTGAACGATGGGGGCAATCATGAATCCAAGCAGTAAGGTGAAGGAAAGAAACTCTCCCATGGTCATTGTTCCGCCCATCATAAAGTAGCCTCCAATGCCCATGATTCCTGTGGAAGCAAGTCCGATTAAAAAGACTGATGAACTGCTAATAACAGCAGTAGCGGTTAAACTCTTCTTTACATTTTGATACAAGCGATTCACACCTTGCTCAAAGCTGGCATTCACTTGCTTTTCTGCATTAAAGGCCTTTACAACCCTAACTCCACCTAGAGTTTCTGTCAAATTCCCTTGGACCTCTGCATTGATCTTGCCGCGCTCTCTAAATATAGGACGTACGTATGCGAAGGCTTTCAACATGACAAAAGCAAAGATCAAGACAGGAATCAAGACAGAGACTGTCATAATCGGGCTAATTTGTACCAGAAGAATGGTGGAAGCAATTGACGTTAACGTACCTCCGATTAGCTGAACGAATCCGGTTCCTACAAGATTTCGTACTCCCTCAACATCGGTCATTACCCGTGAGACGAGCGCTCCAGACTTGTGATTATCAAAGAAACCGATTGGCAATCTTAAAAGCTTGCTCTGCACTTGCACCCGCATTTGAGAAATCATGTGCTGCGCCTGAACACTGAGCAGTCTTGCCAGACCGAAGGAAGTTAGAGACCGAATTAATATGGAGGCTGCCACAACAGCCAAAAGAATCCAAAGCGCGTTCATGTCGTTATTTGGAACGATGTCGTCAAACAAGAAGCGACTAGCATACGGAGCTACCAAGCCAGCAGCACTTTGAATCAAGATGAGGATGAGTCCTATTCCGAGCATTCCTCTTCGAGGCCAAATGTATTCTTTGAATGCCCATTTAAACGATACGGTCTTTTTGTCTTTACTCATGGCTGGTGCTAGACCAATATCAAGCCAGTATTGTTTCTCTGCCAATTCGACAGATGCTTTGGTAAACTAGATGGGTTTCGATCTTCTTTTTTTTCCGACGAATTGAATTCGTGGCTACTACATCTGTCCAATTAAAGATGGTAGTTCCTTCACGAAATAGTAGATTGATTTCTCGCCGCTTCGGAATGGACGTATCGTAGGGTCAGCCCTTTAGAGGGGAATTGTAGGGTCAGCCCTTTAGGTCTGGCCTTTTTCGTGTAATGACAATCGAATTCAAAGTGGTAGTTCCTTCACGAAACAGTAGATTGATTTCTCGCCGCTTCGGAATGGACGTATCGTAGGGTCAGCCCTTTAGAGGGGAATTGTAGGGTCAGCCCTTTAGGTCTGGCCTTTTTCGTGTAATGACAATCCAATTGAAGATGGTAGTTCCTTCCTGAAATAGTAGATTGATTTCTCGCCGCTTCGGAATGGACGTATCGTAGGGTCAGCCCTTTAGGTCTGGCCTTTTTCGTGTAATGACAATCCAATTCAAGCTGGTAGTTCCTTCCTGAAATAGTAGATTGATTTATGGCGCTTGGCAATGGACGCCTAGTGAGGCGCCCCTAAGGTAGTCTCATTCAAAAGTAATTCCTATTTCTAAAAACGAGATCGATGGTGGATGTAGCCACGAGCCTCGCTCGTGGTAAGGCGGGAACAACAAACTTTTAATATTTCCGCGCGCGAAGCTCGCGGAAATATTAAACACACACGGGGCGACCCTTTTCCCACGAGTGGAGCTCGCGGCTAG
>Ga0222668_1000154_pt1 | contig 49038 bp, 38 predicted proteins | sample AntAcemetagen728_FD_179823 | JGI IMG/M metagenome (GOLD analysis project Ga0222668, IMG submission 179823) | Saline water microbial communities from Ace Lake, Antarctica - #728 | ecosystem: Environmental > Aquatic > Non-marine Saline and Alkaline > Saline | place: Antarctica: Ace Lake...
GTGATATCGGAGTCTTCGATGCTTTTCGTGGGCTTGCTGTTTTTTCTGGCCATGTTGATTCCTGTCGTAATGGCAGTATTCTATACTAACACACGACAGTGCGCAAATTCCGTGCCGAACAGTATTGAGGCGAGTCGGGCATTCGCAACACCCTGCTCTGCATTTATTACGGCTCCAAAGAAAATGCAACCACATATTAAGCCTGACGCTGGCAAGCGCGAGCAATGAGCGTCGAACAGACACGAAAACAGAGAGCTCCTGTCATGAAATCGATGCCGCGCGCTGTCTCTTCCACCTCTCTCAGGGGATGACAATTCCCCCTGGGAGAGATTCAACGGGGGTCAGACTCCGATTACGTTACCCCGATATTTGGCAAGTGCGGTTGGCCTCGGTCCTTGTTCTGTGTTCTGTGATATCACAGTCGAGTCGCTTCGAATGGTGAGGCGTCGGACGTTGTCGAGGGAGCAAGCGTCTCATCTTAGGAGAAACCAGCCGCAACAGGCACAGGGGTTTCAAGTTGTTAGAGGGGCCCGGTGAGTGGCGACTCTCGGTAAATAACGGCTCACGATGAATGGCGAGGGGTTCGCTTGCTATTTTGATTCCTGTTTTTCCGAAGTCACAGCCTCGGGTTGTGCTAAGCGAATCAGAATTTCGTTCCGTCTGAAAGGCCCCGGTGTCCAGGGAGGATCGTAGCCCGCGGCTTCCATGCTGCCTGTTTCCTTCAGGCCTTTTTCTTTGATCCAGGCGCGTAATTTCTGCTCTGCTTTGGCTGTGGTTTTTTGATTTAAACGTCCGCTAAAGCGATAGACGGCAAACTGTCCCCCCTTGCGTTTCTGAATGCGGACATTGTCACCCGTCGGTACGGGGATGCCTTCTGCTGCGGTTTTTTGAGGAATCACAAAAGCCATTTTCCCACTGGCATTCTCTGTTTCGGGGTCCATGAATACGGGGGTGGTCATGGAAACTTTTTGTTCCTGCTGATTGGCACCTTCAATATAACGGAACAATTTCATGAAGCGTCTGTCTTTGTTCGCTGGCTGCGATTTGCTGTCGGTGATCACCAGCATCAGATCGGGGTATTCACGGATTTCAAAAGCGCCCGCAGATTCGACAACGGTGTATGCGGCTGATTCGTAGGCACTTCTGGCTGTCAATTTCCAGCCAAAAAAGAAAAACACCAGCAGTACCGCAGTCAGCCCCAAATAAACCATACGTTTGCCTTTTCGATTCGGCTTGCTTTCAAGCTCTTGCACTGCAGCTTTGTCAATTGCCTGTTCTGAGCCGTTGGTGGGGAAGTTCATGCTACAGCTCGCTTTCTGCGTCTAAAAATGAGTCAGCAGCCGTTGATTCACTACAAGAAGCTATAATGCTGCTATAGAGACTGTAGTCGCGAAACGACAATTGACGACTGCATTTTTTTTATGAATCCCTTTTTCCTGATCATTTTCCGTCAGCAAGGGACAGGCAGATGGCGAAGGCTGAGACAGAATAAAAGGAACAGCCAGCGATTAGGGTTCACAGTATCGCGGCTTGAACGGGTTCCGCGGCGCTGAATCACTAATCAGTTGAATAAAAGGTGTGAAGATCCGGCGATGTGAACAGCCCGAGATCGTAGAACAATTCATAACGCATCGGGTCGTCGGGGAGAACCCAGTGAAACCCTTCCTGGCAAAAGACACTGAATGTGTTGGCCGCGATTACGACTCCCAGCAAGCCAATCACTGCTTTCGAGACCCATTGGAATTTCACGGGATGGTCCGTGACAAGTTCGCGGGCAAACATCAGATTCAGCCCGCTATCGATCAGCACAACCATGAAGACGACGAGAGCCCAGGTGTATAAATGCAGGCCGAACACGGGGTCGCCGAAGCCAGGATCGGGAGGCACAATGTGTATCAGGATTTGGCGTGTCGAAATACACGCGCCACACACGGCGCCCAGAATACTCATGCCGTAACCAGCGGCGAAATCAGTGACATGCAAAGCCCCCGCTCTGGCTTGCAGGATGACATACGCTGATCCGAGGGCGCACAGCATCATTGCCATGCGCTGCAGGATGCAAAGCGGGCAAGGGATTTCCTGCTCTACAAACTGAATGCTAAAGGCACCGAGCAGGACCATGCAGACAACGAGCACATTGAAATGCGCAATCCAAAATCCAAGATGTTTGTTCATACCAACTCTCCGGTTAGAAATTGAGGTCCAGCGAATTCGACGCGTGACTCACAAACAGGAGAAAGGTCGCTACCAGGGAAGTGAGGAACAGAGAATAAACAAGCCAGCGTTTACGGACCCACATCGCAACGAATGTAAACAGGATCAGCAAGAAAATAAGGGTATCCAAAGTGTCCTCCACCGTTCCATAGGAGCGTGTGCGATTTTCGTGTCGGCAATGGCTGCAACGCCAGAGAAGTCAATTTCTCACGAGGCCGATCCTATCACACAATCACAAATCAAGGCAAGTTGAAGTTCAACGAAGTCAGACCCTGATATGAGTTTCGCTTAGACCAAAAAACGAACCCGATGATGAGCGGTTCGGCTCTAGCCGCCGCTTCGAACAACTGAGGCTATTTCGCTTTGCGTTTGTCGGTGGCTTTGGAAATCAGAAAATCTTCCAGCGAGTCGTAAGGGCTCTTTTCAGCCGGCATATCGGGAGCGGTCACCGTGCATTCCAAACCCAGCGCGTCCATCGCTTCCTTCAGCTTGAGACCCAGCAGCACATGATGCACCCAGACCGCCGATTCCGTTTCTCGCGTGACTTTGGAATGGGGGCGGCTGTAGGTCATGTAGACACTCGCACGATCATCTTTGTCGAGATGACTGATCGGCGACGCGTCCTGCATCAAGGCTTTGACGGCGGGCTTATCAATGTCAGCCTCACCTTCAATATCATAGAAGGCCGGCATCGCAGGTCCCATTGCCAGATCGGGAACGCCAAACCATTTTCGAAAGGTGTGAATATTGTAGGTCGGCTGTCCATTCATCGCGCCTGCTGCCAGCACGCGCGTGGATTGACGGGCGATCGGATCGTCGCTGTTCGGCTCTGCCAGATCATCGTGGAAGGCGAGCCAGAGACTGATCCCGGCTCCCGCCGAGCCACCGAAGCAGACCACGCGTTCGGGGTCGATGTTCCATTCTTTGGCGCGATGCCGAATGGTCTGCAAGCCGCGGGCGGCATCGTGCATCTGCAGGGGATACGGGCCCGAGTCGGTCAGGCGATAATTCATCGCGGCCACCGCAACGCCGGCACTGTGATACGTTTCCACCGCCCCTCGCTTCAACAGCGATTTATCGCCGCCACGGAATCCGCCACCATGAATAAACACAACCAGCGGCGTCGGTGCTTTCGCATCGGGAACCGGCCAGAGGTCAAACCGTTGCAATTTGTGATCGCCGTAAGGCACATCAGGAACGGTCGCAATTACCCGAGGCGCGTTGCCGCGTCGAGATCGCCGCGTCCCATTCTTCTGGTTGGCAGCCCGATATTTTCGCAGTTCCTCACCACTTAATTTGCCATCTTTGTCCGCGTCGGCTTCCGGAAACCGTTGCAGCATGCGTTTGAGTCGGGCTTGCATTTCCGGGCTGGATTGCAGTTTCTTAATATGTTCTGCCAGTTCACGACCCGATAAGACGCCATCTCCGTCGGTATCGCTCTTGGGAAACCGTTTTAACAGTTCCGCGCGACGTGATTTCACGTCTCCAGCAGGGCGATTTGGCTCCTCGCTGAAACCGGTGGTCGTGGAGAACAAACAAAGCAGTAAAATGATGTGACGTTTCATAATGATTTAAACACGGTTCCACTCACATGGTTTCGCACAAACTCAATCTTTTTCAGAACCATCGAGTCGTTTCATGAACCACTCTCTCGGCAAAAGAGGGATCTGCTCACCAACGGTGTCATCCCAAGGGCCTTACATAATGGCTCTGCCGACAAACTGCACGCCGATTTCCCATAAGTCATTATGTACCTGACGACAGCGGACGATCTTACTATCCATGTAGATGCAATGCTCTTTGTCCTTGCCCAGTGCCACGATGATTTTATCCAATCGCAGGCATTGTGAATGGAGGAAACTCAATCCGCTTCGTGATAAGTTTCTGGCTGTGACGACAAGCATATTCATGTCACTACTGTCACCTTCCTCCAGATCTGAGCCTGGCACGTAGATACTAATCAGCTGACGATATTCCGTTCGGTCATCGGAGCGTTTCTGAGAACAGTGCCCTTCCAGCCGACTACTCCAATTATCAAGAATCTCCAGCGTCTCCTGAACCGCTTTGTGCATCCGTCAAACCCTCAAACTATCTACTCAATAAGTTAGCGTCTGGCCCTCACTCCCTGCAGTCCCGTAGGGAGGGATATGCCTTACAGAAAGTTACATCGTATACAGCGTCTGTCAAAGAGATTTCGCGAAGAGAATCCAAGCAGGCACCATCTGACGTGCTGCTGGAACCGACTAGACGAATCGCAGCAGACGGACTGATGATGAGGATTAAGCAGATCAGACAGCGTTTTGCCTGGTCATTGCCCGAGGGGGTACACGCATCGCCGAGAACAACGGCCCTATCCCCGTCCAATAAACTATCATCTCCTCGAAGCGATGATACGAATGGTATGCCGCATAGGCAGGAATATTTGAACTGTGATCTTCCGATCAATTCTCACAATACCCGCTACGCACGATGCAACCGAACGTGCACATACGTTTCGACCCTCGCCGAATCACACATGAATCATCATCTCACAGACGAATCAGAAGCCTGTTTTAGCGTCTGGATTCTGTTTCAAAGTCTGCCCCTGTTCACAAACGCCTCTGGCGATTACTGACACTTTGCAAGAATTACGGACAAATATCGACAAATCCCTCCCCTTCTTGGAATATTACTATATGTCCGTATTTTTAACAGCATAATCACAAGGCAGATAGCCGTGTCACAAATGATTGTTACAGAAGAACTTATATTAAATCTCATAGACTGTCAGGGAAAACTTTACAGCTATGTGTTGTCGTTGACCGGCAATAGAAACGACACGCACGATATTCTGCAAGAAACCAATAAAATTATTTTAGAGAAAGCCGCAGAATATACGCCAGGCACTTCTTTTTCTGCATGGGCTTCGAAAATTGCGTATTACAAGGTACTTGCTTATCAACGAGATGCAGCGCGAGAGTCGTTGTTATTTAACGTTGAGATCTTACAGGAAATTTCCGAGAAATCGTTATCGAAAAGTAAACAAAACGATCGACGGCTTGGTTCTCTTTTTCACTGTATTGAACAGTTATCTGATGATAACCAAAAGCTGTTGAAACAACGTTATGAAGAAGAGATGTCGCTGGAAGAAATTGCCAGTTTTTGGGGGCGAACATACAACGGTATTACCTCTTTATTGTATCGAGTGAGACTGGCATTGATTGACTGTGTGGATAAGACGCTCCAGTTGGAGGATGGGGCATGAGCAATTCACAGACAGACGAAGCCCCGCTTGAGGAAGATGCGTTGGGAAAAATGTTATCGTTGCACCTGGACAGCAAAATTTCCGCTGAGCAATTTTCTCAATTAAAAGATTCGTTGGAAGCCAATGAATCTGCCAGAGATTTTTATATCGAGTTCATAGCAGTACATTCACAACTGGAACAAATCCATAAGGCTCCATTCTCTAACAAAGAATATTTGAATGAACTACTTCAAGTGCCAGAGGCTCCAACAAAACGACCGTATTTATTGATGATGGGTCTGCCAGCCGCATTACTCGTCGCAATCTGTATCTGGATCGGAAGTCAACTTCCTGACAAGCCTGCAGAAATCCCAGTGGATTATCAGGTGACTGTTTCCGATACCTATCAGGCATTTACTAAACACGATGGATTGTTGAATATTGGGCAGAAACTGAAATCCAATACGCCCTACAGGCTGGAAAGCGGTCAGGTAGAACTCCTTTTTTTAACTGGTGTCAAAGTGCTGATTTCAGCACCTGCCCACTTTGAAGTGATTGGCGAAAATGAAATCGATCTCTCAGCAGGGATCTTGATTGCGAAAGTGACAACGGCAAAAGGCAAAGGATTCACAGTCAGGACGCCGGGGGGCCCCGTGCTTGATTTGGGAACGCTGTTTGGTGTTGAAATCGAAAGTTCGGGCACCTCAAATGTGCAGGTTTTCAAAGGAGAGGTTGAACTCGCAAATTCTCGGGGAGCAAAGAAAATTCTTTCCGAAGGAAAAATACTGCGAGGTAAAGCAGGACAGGACCAATGGCAGCCAGCCAAACGACTTTCCAGGAAGTTCTATTCAGTGATTCAGAAAAACAAACAGGCACTGACACCAAATATCGTACTTGTTCCCGATGCTGAAAATAATATGTTTGGAGCCGATGAACATATTGGAAAATCTTATCTGTTGTATTCTCCAGCTTCGTTGAGAGATCAGATTGTCAATTTTGAGAAAAAAGATCAGCGGCTGAATATTTCTACGAATTTTGCTGTCGTGTACTTTAATGAAACATCCAGGTCCTGGCAATTTCTAGTTCAGGAAACATTGATGCCGTTCGTACCCGACGCTACAGATTTATTGCTGGCGACTATTGAATCTACCGCGACCAATAACGATTCGATCAAAAAAACGATCACTTATTTTTCAGGCACCCGGGGAACCATTCATGGTATCTCTTATGGATTCCAGTCAGGTGACATCCAGGTTCTCCCGGACCACTTTTTGGGTCAGGCAAACCAGGGAGATTTCTCTCTCGTGGGCACTTTCTTTATTCGTAATCCAGATTAGCATTTTACATTTCTCATTAGAGAACAGTATTCGAACAAACATCATGTAAATTTTATCAGAAGAAGGAATTATTATGATTTTTAAACGACAGAGTCACAGTAGAAAAGGCTTTACCCTGATTGAACTATTGGTGGTCATCGCCATCATCGCCATCCTGATTGCGTTGTTACTGCCTGCAGTGCAGCAGGCACGAGAAGCAGCCCGGCGCAGTACCTGTAAGAACAATCTGAAACAAATCGGGCTCGCGATGCACAACTATCACGAGACGCACCGTATTTTTCCCCCCGGGGCAATCGCACCTGGTTGCGGTTGCGATGCAGTTACAGGGCCAGCGCCAGGACAAATCCTGAATCATACGGCCTATCAGATGCTGTTGCCATATATAGAACAAACAGCCTTGTATAACAGTTATAATTTCAGTTTACCGAGTGGAAAATCAAAGTACACGGGGGGCTCTGGTTGCACGGGCACGGCACCAACAACCGATCAACTCTCCCTGGTCACCTCTCCTGTGCCCATCTTTCTTTGCCCTTCCGATCCTGGAACGACAAAAGGGACAGAAGACTATGCATTTTCACAAGGAAAGGGAGCACAGCGCACAAGTTATGGTTTCGTGTCCGACCGCTCCGATCCTTCATGGACCAATTCATGGGCAAGTACCAATGACACTGCAAAAGGCATGTGGGGGCCCAATGGAGCAGCCCGAATGAGAGATTTAACAGATGGAACAAGTAACGTCCTGTGCATGGCGGAAACACCGTTACGAAAGAAGAAATATGAAGATTGGAATGGTCCCTACTGGAACGCTTACACCTACACCTACTGGATGAATATTCCCGCTCGTGGGATCAACCGGATCTATGCGGATGCCGATTATCCTGGTGTCCATCGTAATGGGGCGGGCAGTGAGCATGAAGGGGGCGCTCATATATTATTGGCAGACGGGTCTGTCCGCTTTCTTAGTGAGAATGTCGATCAATTCTCGGTTTTGAACGCCTTGACTTCGATCGGTGGAGGCGAAGTGATTGGAGATTTTTAATCTGTATTGTTCTTATGAAATCAGGACAACCTGGAGTTCCTTGAAACGGGCTCTATGGTTCGGTTGTTCGTGCAAGTCAGCCACGAATGATTAATCAAACAGTGAAAACCCAAACGATCTCTTAAAGGGCATTTTATGTTTAAAGTTCTTTCACCAGCCGCCTTGAAATGGGCGAGCTTATTCAGTTTGATTCTGACAGGTTGCTCGAGTGGGCCTGGCGATATGCCAAAAATTGCACCAGTCACCGGTGTGGTGACCATCGATGGTCAACCATTGCCTGAAGCGGAAATATTGTTCCAACCAGCATCCGGACGCGCTTCCACCGGTCTGACTGATGAAAATGGAAAATATACATTGATGTTCAACAGGGATGCATCCGGCGCAAAAATTGGTCCCCATGATGTGAGTATCATTACTTACAAACAGTTTGATCAGTCACTGAGCAAAATGACCGCAACGGTGAAGGAAGGGGATAATGTCATCAATCTGGATTTAAAATCGAAACCGAATCCGAAAACCAAATAGCCCCCTGCTCACCCATTTTCTTAATTAGTGCCTCGCAATCAGAAGGAGTATTATGTTCCGCCCAGCACATGCTGTACGATCCGGTCTTGTTATCTTCGCGTTGATCACATTAGTTGCATCGCCGACCTGGGGTGATGACAAAAAATCAGAGCCGACCGATGCCAGTGAAGCCGCTGCAAAAAAAGCGAAACAGGCAGCAGATCTGAATCAAAAGTTTGCGACCTGGAAAGCCACGCGTTCTCCCGGTCAGCAAGCCTGGGAGACCGTCCTGGAAGAGAACCTGGCCGGGTTTTATTTACCCCGTTATCAACAAGCCAAGCTGGCAGGAAAAACCACCGCCTGGGATTATGTCCCCGATGATCCGAAACTGCCTCGCGTCATCCTGGTCGGTGATTCGGTTTCGCGGGGTTATACAGTGGCAACACGCAAAGCATTAGCAGGCAAGGCGAACGTGCATCGCGCCCCCGCCAATTGTGGGCCGACTGCTACAGCGCTGAAGCAACTCGATGCCTGGTTGGGTAAAGGCGACTGGGATGTGTTCCATTTCAATTTTGGCATTCATGACCGTCGTACCCCTGCTGCCGATTATGAATCGCGTCTGGAAACCATTGTGGAACGAATGCAGAAAACGGGCGCCACGCTGATTTGGGCCAGCACGACACCGATCCCCGCTGATTGGAAAGAGGGACCAACAATGAAAACCGCGATTGAGAAAAAGAATGTAATCGCGGCACGAGTGATGAAAAAACATGGTGTCGATATTGACGACCTGTTTACATTGATCACTCCAAAGTTGGCTGAGACGCAACACCCCAAAGACGTACACTTCAACGAGCAAGGTTATACTCTACTGGGAACACAAGTGGCAAAGAGCATTTCAGAAACTCTGAAACAGAGTGACTCGAAATAGGCCAAGCGCCAATAACCTGAATGGGGGGCTCATAGGAGTCCCCACCAAGGTATGCTGGATTATGCGAATGCGAACGCCAAGGATCGCGTGGTTGAGTAGAAAGTTCGCTACCACGAAAAACGCGAAGGTTCACGAAAATATTTGGCAGGGCATCCCCGAATTGCATTCGGGAGCACATAGGTTTTGTGCGTTTGGCTCATTCACTGTTGGCAAGCCAACAGTGCCACCCACTCTGAACACACCACCCACTCTGAACACACCACTCACTCTGAACACACCACTCACTCTGAATACACCTCCCAGTCTGAATTCCAACCCAGTCTGAATACACCCCCACTCTGAATACACCACCCACACCAAATACAGATTTAACCTGCTGTGTGCCACCGCTCGGCTTGTCCGACGGTGCCGTTACAGGGACAAAGAAAGATTCCCAATCTGTAGTGCTGTAGGCTGCCCACCCTCTGAATACACCACCCACACCGAATACAGATCTAACCTGTTGTGTGCCACCGCTCGGCTTGTCCGAAGGTGCCGTTACAGGGACAAAGAAAGATCACCAATCTGTAGTGCTGTAGGCTGCCCCCCTGTGTGGCGGCCCACACTGACAACGGCGTTGTCAGTGTGCGTGAATGAACGTGCGAATGTTTTCTCTGGTTCGATTCTCATCGGTATCACAAAGGGGCTACGTCAGTCGAGCGGGCATACAGGCACCGGCTCCCGGATTTGACTTCAACTCTCACGCAGGTTACGATGTTTTCCCTCTACTTTAGATCACAGCATTGCTTTCCAGAGAGCCTGAAATGAAACGAAAATACAACATCCTTTCCCTGCGATGGCTTTTACTTTTCGTCCTGGTTAGTTGTATTCCTCCGGCGGTGGCAGTGGAACCAGCGCAGCGCGGCTTTCGTGAACTACAGCGTTTTGCAGCACAGGAAGCACATCAGGCGGTCGCCGTCGATGAAACGTCGTTTTATGCCATTTCCAGTCGCGAGATCGCCCGCTATCAAAAAACGGACGGTAAGCAAATCACAAAATGGAAGGGCCCCAAAGACTCTCACATTCGCCATCTGAATAGCGGCACCGTAATCGACGGCAAGTTGTATTGTGCGCACTCGAACTGGCCCGCCACTCCGCTAGAGAACACGGTGGAAGTCTTCGATGCCAAAACGCTGAAACATCGGGAGACTCTCAAATTTCCCGACACCGAAGGAGCCATTAACTGGATTGATCGTCGGGAGGGAAAATGGTGGATCGCTTTTGCCTTTTATGGCGAATTGGAAAACGTACGCAAAACGCGCCTCGTGCGCTATGACGATGCCTGGCAGCCGGAAGCAACTTTCACCTTTCCAGATTCCGTCCTGAAACGTTTTTTACCGTATAGCAATTCCGGCGGCGCGTGGGGGCCCAATGGTCTGCTTTACACAACGGGCCATGATCGTGGCGAGCTGTATGTGTTGCGGCTGCCTGAATCAGAGGGGCCGCTTGAGCATGTAGAAACGCTGACTGCTCCCATTGCCGGGCAAGGCATCGCCTGGGACCGCAGAGATATCGGCACGCTGTTCGGAATCCATCGCGCTAAAAAAGAAGTCCTCAAACTGAGGCTCACACATGCGAAAGAATATGCCCGCCTGCGTCATCATTATCAATGGGACCGTGATCCAAACAATCCGATCCTGCCCCCCCGCCCTGCCGGGAATCCAGATTCGACGCGCTGTATGAATCCCTGGGTGCTGCGAGACGGAAATCAGTATCGTCTCTACTACGCCGGCGGCGATGATCGCGGAACACATCGGATCAGCCTGGCGACCGCTTCCGTCAATGACATCAACAAATGGGACCGCAAGGGTCCCTTGCTGGAACCAGGTCAGCCCGGCTCCTTCGATGCACGCTGGACCGTTTTACCGCACGTAATTCAGGCATCCCCCGGTCGAATGCATCTGTATTACACGGGTAATTCCGGAAAAGGCGCAGGACTGAGTGCGTTTCCCGGCCTGGGTCTGGCAACCAGTGCCGACGGTCTCACCTGGAAGCGACATGGAAACACGCCGGTAATTGCCCCCAGCAGTGAACCCGGTAGTCCCGACGCCATTGGAATCGCCGGCGGCTCTGTACTGCGAATCAAACAGGCTGACGGTTCGTTCGAGTGGCACTTTTATTACACCGGCTGTCCAACAGTGGGGAAACCACATTTGATCAACCAGCAGAAAACCATCTGCCTCGCGATTTCCGAAGATGGAATCCACTGGAAAAAACAGGGAACGATCATGCAGCGTGATCCGGATCGTGATTACGAAAATGTCGGTATCGCAGGACCGGTGGTTCTGCAACGCGACGACGGAACCTTTCAAATGTGGTATTCCGCCATTGGGTCGCGCTGGGGATATTACTGCATCTGTTATGCGGAATCAAACGACGGCATTTACTGGACACGCGGCGCGGAGTACGGAGAGAATCTGCAACTCGAACCCGCGGGCAAGGGCTGGGACAGTCAGATGGTCGAGTATCCGTCCATCATCCGTGAGAACAACCGATTCCGGATGTTTTACTGCGGCAACGGATACGGCAGATCCGGCATCGGTACGGCACTCAGTTCTGAAATCGAGCCGAAGAAATAAGAGGCACGTTCTGATTCACTGCTGCCAAGTCAACAGTGCCAGCACGGGGTCGTGGTTGAGTTGAGAATTTGCTACCACGAAAAACGCGAAGGTTCACGAAAATATTTAGCAGGGCATCCCCGAATTTTATTCGGGAGCATATAGGTTTTATGCGTTTTGCTCATTCACTGTTGGCAAGCCAACAGTGCCACCCACTTTGAATGCACCACCAACTCTTAATCCCACCCAGTCTGAACACACCACCCACCCCGAAGACAGATTTAAACTGTTGTGTGCCACCGCTCGGCTTGTCCGACGGTGCTGGTACAACCCCAGATAAATATTTCCAACCCGTGTTGCTGTAGGGTGCGGCCGTGTGTAGCCGTCCGCAGTGACAGGATCGTTTATGAGAGAACGTGCGAAGTTTTCTCTGGTCCCGTTCTTTCTAGTTTCACAGACTGATTTCCGCCAGGCGGGCCGACACATGGGTCGCCCCCTACAGTGATCTGTTTTGATCGATTGTTTTAAGATCCATTTGACCCCAATTATTTTTAAATCTATCCAGACATTTTATCATACTCAATTCATTCTATCATGTTCCGCACAGCAAGAGGCGACGATGAAGATAGCAGGCCCGCTGATCAGTTCAAGAATTTCTGCAAATAAGTCACGTCCAGCAGCTTACCAAATTTGTTCCCGACTTCTTTGAATGTGCCCACGATTTCGAATCCGAAACTTTGATTCAAATGCAGGCTGGCATGATTCCCTTCTGCTACGCCTGCGATCAGCGTGTGAAATCCCAGGCGGCGGGCTTCTTCAATAATCGCCTGTTTCAACTTTCGTCCGATGCCTTGACCACGCTGGTCCTCTTTGACGTAGAACGACGTTTCCGCCGTACCTTCGTAGGCTTTGCGCGGTCGCCAACGGGAAAGACAGGCCCAGCCCACCACAGGCCCTTCGCTCTCCGCTACGAGGATCGGAAAACGTGGGTCATGACTCTCGTACCATTGAAGCCGCTCCTCGCGTGTCTGTGGTTCCAGATCAAAGGACGCCGTCGTCGTTAAAATCGCTTCGTTGTAAATGGCGGTAATCGCATCCAGATCAGATAATTCCGCCGGCCGGATATTCATCGCCATCACGCCTTTTGAGAGAAGGATTCATTATTAAGGTTCGCAGCATCAGTCAGCCTGTGAGGATCTCTGTTGAGAATGACATCAGTCACCTGAAAATGGTTCGGGGACGTTAACATAGTCAGTCTCTTCTGTAGATGATTCGTGAAATCAAGTGGCGAACAACTGCGTCTCGATGTCGCGGAATGCTTTGAACTCCAGGGCATTGCCGCTGGGGTCCAGAAAGAACATCGTGGCTTGTTCGCCTGGCTGGCCTTCAAAGCGCAGGTAAGGTTCGATTACGAATTGAACTTCGTGCTCACGCAATTTTTCCGCCAGTGACTTCCAGCGATCCATCGTCAGGACGACGCCGAAATGCGGAACAGGAACGCCGTGACCATCGACGGGGTTGGCATGCGATGCAATCTTTCCTGCAGAACCGATCTCCGGATTCCAATGGCACACCACCTGATGTCCAAAGAAATTGAAGTCGACCCACGACTCGGAACTGCGACCTTCGCTGCAACCGAGCAAGCCGCCATAGAAGGCTCTGGCCTCGGCGATGTCACGCACTTGAAACGCGAGATGAAAGGGATCGAGCTGCATAGAAGGACTCGGCACATTAACGGCGATGGAATGAAAAACTGCAACATCAATTTATCATACCATCGTTACACCATCAAGCAGTAAATCGCGAGCGAAATTCCTACAGTTGAAAATAGTATCGACGTCAAACCCCGTTGTCGGCAACTCTCGCGGCCAACGCGTTTTTCAGTGTGCAACAAGGTCCATTTACAATTCACGAACGATACGAAATACGCGAATTTTCCCTGTTCGTGGCACATCCCAAGCGGTAGTATAAAAGGTACCGAACAAAACGGGCTCCCCCTCTGCTCCTCGACTCGCCAGATGAAGGTTGGACTCCCCATACTTTAATCATGAACAATGGAACTTGAACCATGCACCTAATGCGCCGAAGTCTGTCTGTGATCCTGCTCCTTACCGCCTGTGCCACAAGTCTCACTAATGCCGCGGAGGGACAGTTCGCTGTGGAATCGAATCTGCGGGCCGGCGTTGCCAAAGTGGACATCACACCTGCTGAAGTCAACCAGCTGGAAGTCGTCGGGCACCGCCGCAAGGTGACCGGCGTGCGTGATCGTCTGCGAGCGGGAGTGCTGGTGCTGGATGACGGTCAGACGAAAGCAGCCATCGTCACGCTGGACTTGATTGGTGCCTATGGCGAACTCGTGGAGTTGGCTCGTCAGCGGATTGAGAAAGCAACCGGTATCCCGGCGGCCAACATCATGGTGACCGCATCCCACAATCATTCCGGTCCCGGCTTTGATGCCAAATCAGAGTGGGGGCAGGAACTGATTCAGAAACTGGGTGCCGCAGCCAAACAGGCGGCAGCGAAAATGAGTCCTGTGACCGTTGGCTACGGCGAAGACAAAATCGGGTTCGGGATCAATCGTCGCAAAGTAATCAACGGTCGTGCCGTGGTGCGGCTCAATGAGGACGGGCCCAATGACCCGCGCGTCAAAGTCCTGCGGTTCGACGATGGAAAATCGCTGACGCCAGTAGCGGTGCTGATGCATGCGGTTTGTCATCCCTGTTTTTTCACATGGGGTGACAAAGGATCGATGCCTTACCCGAACGGCTATCCAAAAATGAGTGCCGACTTTCCCGGCGAAGCACAGTCGTTCGTGGAAATGTGCTACGGTAACCAGACCAGTTCGCTGTTCTTGCAGGGCTGCGCGGGAGACATCCGTCCGAATCTGCCCGGTTATCCGTATCGCTGTGCGGATGAAGCCGACATCCAGTGGGCGGGCCGAGATCTGGGCGGCGCCGTCGTGCGAACGCTCGCGCGAAATGTCACTCGGGAACAACTGGCGACACGTGCGAAACACTACCCGCTCCGAGTTGCCAGTTCCATCATCTCATTGCCCGGCAAAGAAGGTCGCATTGATGCGGAACTAAAGGCAATGAAGATCGGCCCGTATCTGTTGCTGACGATGCCGGGCGAGCCGATGGTCGAATACGGTTTCAAACTAGAGAAGGACATCGCCGACCGCGCGACTCCCATTATCGTGGGATACGCCAACGGATACCTGGGTTACATCGCCACAGCAGATTCCTATAAAGTTGGCGGCTACGAACCGAACAGATCGAAACTGACGCCGGAAGCGGAAGCCATCATCCTGACCGAACTGAGTATCCTGGCAGATCGTGTGATTGGTGATGTCTTCGAATCATTTTCCAAACACCCGAAAGATGTTAAAAAACGCGAGCAGGCCGACAAAGCCCGTGTTAAGAAGCCGTAGGTGTTCCCTGCATTTTACAAAAAACCAGTGAAAGGGGCAGATCTGCCTCCCTAAAAGAGAAAACGCTTTTCCATGACGATGACAAAACTTATTTTAACCTGTTGGCTGGCTGTCGTGTTTGTTTCGGCAAACGAAGCACTGGCCGCTGATCCTATAGACAAAAAAGCGACGCCACAGCGTCTGTATGCGGCGGGTGTGCCTGAGACCGGGTTTCTGACACTCAAAACAGAAAACTACACCGTTCCTCTGGATGCAACCAGCGGTTGGACGATTGAGAAGATGTTCTATCATGATGCGGTTTTCAGTCTGAATAACGGTCATTACGGCACCGTATTGCAGCCCAAGGGGGGGACATGGTGGGGAACCGGACACAAAGAAGGGGGCCGCGAAGTGGTCCATCAGATCAAGCTGATCGTAGATGGCAAAGACGTTCCCATTACCCAAACCGGCGAGACCGTGACCGGGAAACGGATTGAATTCATCAAAGAATCGACGATCTGGAAATTCAAAGTCCGCGCCAAGGTGATTCTAACGAACGACTATGTGGAAGAACAGACGGCGATGGAAGCGCTGGAAGATTGTGAAATCGGCCTGATGTACTACTTCATGCACTGCTTCCCTCCCACGACTACGAAGTGGATTGCCGAACTTCCGGATGGAAAGATCGAACAGGGGCCGCTGTCCCATTCCCAGGGAATGGCCGTCAACAAAGATACGACCTGGGTGGCACAATATGACGAGAAAGATCAACTCGGCCTGTTATGTTACACGCCCCGCGTCATCGCAGGAAATGGCAGTGCCAGCCACATCTGGGACCTCGACCGTTATCACAAATACTACCTGAGGCACAACAACGGACAGTCATTCAAAAAGGGGGAGAAACTCGACTTTACTGTCTTAGTGAAAGCAGTCCCCAACGAAACCGGTGACTGGAAAGCAACCAAACAGGCAGCCTCTGAATTGATGAAGCAGTTTCCCGTTGTGAAATAAATCGTTTGTGTTGTCGTATTGTGAAAAGGTGTAGTAGCATTCAAGCCTAACACCTTTTATTCTTTTCAAACGAACTTTTCCGGACAATTCTATTGTGAATCAGAAGACATATTTTCTGTAAGCTGTTCTTCCCGTTCAAGATCTATGTGTCGCTTGGCCGTCTCATTCAGGGCGCGTGTCGCGACGGCAATCGTGAGGCCCACCATGATCATCCCAATCAGACCAATACAAACGCTGGTCAATTTTCCCATGGGTGTCTCAGGCGTAATATCGCCATAACCAATCGTGAGCCCTGTAATCATGGTGAAATAGACAGAATCTCCAAAGCTGAGATCCTCAAACCGCCAGATCAGAAACGCGCCCAGCAGCAGGATCAGCAGGAGTGCCACGAAGACCTCCCGTACATAAGAGGCATAACGTACGGATGCACTGAAGAATTCAATAAACAACGGAAGACGTTTGCGAAGTAAGTACCTTAACATGGGGATTTGTTTCTGATAGCGGAATGAGAAATGAAGTCAGAGTTGAAAAATAGGGGCAGCTCCGGGAATCGAAACCTGCTTCTGTTTTATTGGTTGCCGTGAATATTACCCGATTGACGGTGCGAAGAACAGATAAATCATCCGGTATGTCGTGCCGTTCTTCGTTTGTGAGCTGATCCATCTGCGCAGAGTTTGTTTCATAAAGACCTGTCGCTGTGGCCTGTCCTCCTTTTTCTGCTGGCCCCCTCTCCGCTGGGGAGAGAGGGGCAACAAAAGGCGAAAACAAAACAGTCTTTCCTCACTCCTCATCTACTGGAGATTCCTCTGGCAATTGTGGAGAGGAATCTTCTTCAGGCTGGGCTTCTTTACTGAAAGATAACCAGGCATACTCCGGCAGCCAGCGGGCTTTGTGCGCGCTGATCAGAAACGCGATCAATAATGCGCCCACAGACCAGACAAATGCCATCACTGCCTCGCGACTCAGCGATTGCGTTGCGAGCCGAAATCCATACGTCGCACACGTATAAAACAAAATGCTCAGCGTGGCGGCAAAGGAATACAAAAACCAGCGATGGGCCCAAAACCGGGCGATCAATAAGCAGCCAATGGCCCACGAGCTCACATAAGATAGCCGCCAGGCAATTGGAATCTCCATCGCGCGTTCATTCAAGATGATGACAATCGAAACCAACGGAACCAACAGCGCACTCACACAAAGCAGTACGCGGCTGAAAGAATCCTGAAACGTCAGTCCCAATACCAGGGCAGCAAACCACAGGAGATGAAAACACGTCGTAAATCGATACTGGAACAGGATCGTGTCCGGAATCACCAACCAGATACCCAGTGTCGCCGCCAGGACACCCACGGTGGAGATTCCCGAGGACCGTTTGTAAATCCCCTGCCCCAGCAGTATGACTCCCACAAGAATCAAAGGCCAGGGAGCGGGTTCGATGAGCGTCCGCGTACCAAGAGTCTGTGGGCCGACGATGGAGAACAGCGCAAATGCCCCCAGCCCTCCCCAGATCGCGCCCGGCACACGACGAACCGCCGCCCAGAGATAAAAGCCGACCAGCAACCAGAGTGTCATCCAGATAGGAGAGCCAACCAGGTGAGTCACTTTCATCAGAAAACCATGGTGAACCGGTCCGGTTCCCGCAGGCATCGCCAACAAAAGTAATAAAGGACAAAAACGAATCACGCGCGCCTGAAATGCTTTATTTTGTGTCACAAGCCCTCCTTCCAGCAACAGGCAGAGCAGGACGAAGCCGAGCGGAATTAAAAAATAGAAGCCCCATAAGGTATCAAAGGAAATGACGCGACTCCCACTTCCCGTCTCGATCCACATCGGTCCCGCAGGCCCAAACGCCAGGCAAAGTGCAAACGATCGCAGACTGACACAAGCGGCAATCATGCCAAACGTAATCCAGGGAAACCAAGGCCAACTCCAGGGAGTCCCGTTCTCTTTCACATAAGCCATGCCGCCACGTATGGCAGGTAGCAGGCACAAAAACAGGAGGGAGGCAGCGACTGGAAATAGAAACAGCATCCATTCCAGCGTCTCAGCCGAACGGGGATGCATCTCGGGAGAACACCACCAGGGTGCCACATAAAACAGAGCCAACATCAGGTGATAAGGAATCCGATAGCGTAAACCCAGACGAATGCCTGCCCCCCATAAAACGGCTTCGGAAACCATCGCCGAAAACAGAAATCCGGCGATCATCAAAGTCATTCCCTGTTCAGGAGAGATGCGGGAAAACAGATCATCCGCACTCACAGAAACCCCGAGAAACAGTAACAGCAGCAGTAATAGAATCGATCGCGCATCTTCCCAGACTTTACCCCAACGCACAATCAACACGCCAATTCCCGCCAGTAACAGCGTATACCCGGCGAGCACTCCCATCATGACCCAACAATTGATGGCCCCAATCTCAATCGTTCCATAAGCAGACCGCACAGCAAACAACATCAACACCGCACTAATGACATAGAACGGATTGTGGTTGTAGAGGTAACTCAATACCGGGCGGCGAGAAGCAGAAGCAGACATATCAGCCTCCTCTCAAGAAATGAAAAATATAAAACCCCAAGAACAGGGGATAAAAGACAGGTTCACTTCTATAGAAAAAGCATTTTACCAAATTTGTTTAAATAGTGAAACAAAATTCTGAGAGAGCGCCCGAATTTGAAAGACAGTCACGCCGTTGATGCATGGTGTTGATCCGGAGGAAAATATACTTACCTGTGATACGTAATGTGTTGTTGAGTAAGAATGAGGGAAAAATATTATGGGGATATGATTTGATAAAAGGAGTGACGTACCTTTCTCGTCTTAAGACATCAGATCTCGCTAATTTCGCGTAAACTAGCAGGGTAGCCATTTCGTGGTTCGTTCGAGTAATAGAAAATGACCTAAGTAACTAATTTTCCTGCCGAAACGATTCTTTGTCGAGGCGATGATGGTAGAATGGCGAAATGCGATTCAAGGCTTTTATTTCATACAGCCATGTTGCTGACCATCGACTTGCCCCTACCCTTCAGCGTTCATTAGAACGCTTTACGAAGCCGTGGTACCGGGCGAGAGCAATTCGAGTATTCCGCGATGTCACTAATCTGGCAGTCTCACCTCAGGCGTGGCCAGAAATTCAGGAAGCACTAAGTAACTCGGAATTCTTAATTCTGCTCGCATCGCCAACGGCCGCCGATAGTAAATGGGTCAAGAAAGAGGTCGAATTCTGGCTTGAAAATAAATCGCGTGAGTCTCTGCTCATTGTGTTAACTGAAGGACAATTAAAATGGTCAGATGATGAAAATGACTACAACTGGAGTGTCACAACGGCTCTGCCATCTACCCTAGCTCGTAGACCAGACGAACCACCACTCACAGAACCGCTTCACCTTGACTTCAGCAACTTGTCAGGTGAGCAACTTGAGATCAACAACGACGCATTTCTAGAACGCGTGTCATCAATCGCCGCCCGGCTTCACGGGAAGAGCAAAGATGAAATATTCGGGCAACACATCCGAGAGCAACGCCGAACATTGCGATTGGCCCTGGGGGTGGTTTTCTCTTTGATCTGTATACTCTGCGTTGCCATCTGGCAGTACCAGCGAGCCGAGACGAATGCCGAGAACGCGCGCACCGAGGCGCGAATTTCAAATGCGCGGGAAGCGGCTGCCAGAGCCGACTTTCTCGTGGACAGGTCGCCGGCTGTCGCTGCAGATCTTACACTGAAAGGATACGCACAACTTAAAGGAACTGAACCGCCTTCTGAACTCATAACATCGTTGTGGCGCGTTCTCGGAAAAAGTGGCGGATGGCCATTGACGAACGGTGCACTTGACTACTCCGGGGCTGTCTCCTTTGGTTGCGAAGACCGATTCTTAGCACACGATATCGGCAAGGGAGGCATCCATATCTGGGACTTGGGCAACGGCTTTCATGCACCGTCCTTGGCAGGGAAAATCAAGTGTAATCATAACATTATATCGCTGTTATTCTTGAATGACAAGCTACAGATAACAACAAAGTCCGGCGGCTTGACAGCTAATTTTTCGTTCCACCCCCCTCGCGTTATTCCTTGGCGCGATTCCCAAATAGAATTCGACGATTTATTTGCTCTGCACGCCCCCAATCAATGCCTGACAGTCGGTGGGAACCAGGTCGTCATCAGAGACGATCTAGGTAAGATTCTTCAAGAAGTCGATCTTGGAGAATGCGAAATTTTAAAATCTGAAGTGACGCAAAACAAAAAGTTCTTTTTCGTTTGGACGACAACCGGATTGCGGCGATTCAACTTGGATTCACTGAATGATCCAGCAGAAATAATTCCGTTCAAAAGAAAGTCCGTAATGCGGCATTCAGTCAGTGCTCATGGTGACCATGTTGCAACGTCATCCGCATTCAAAGGAATTGAAGTCGTTGACAGACACTCTGACGGAACATGGCATTCCAGACCGTTCGTGGAGGAGAGGCTTGTCTCGTCTCTGTCGTGGACCACTGATGGCGCGACTCTCGCGGCCGGCAGCACGGAAGGCTTGCTTTTGTTTCTAAAATCAAATCCGGACAAACCTCAGTATTTCACAGATGCGCACGATGGATGGGTCATGAATGTCTCGTTTATCGGTAGCAGCCAGCGTCTGATGACATCCGGCGAAGATGGAACCGTACGATTCTGGAACACAGACGCGATGACTAAGCCTGCCGTGGTCATTCAGGCGCATGAAGAACAGGTGCACTCGCTGATTTCTGTTCCCGAAAGCACGAATACTTTTACTGCCAGTTCGGATACATCCATTGTCCACTGGGACACAATATCGGATCCAGAAAAAATCCGCGCCAGGCTGAATTTCATGCACTCGGATCTGAAGTCACTGGCACTCAGTCAAAATGGTCGGTGGGTTTTTGCAGGTTCAGATGATGGAACGACTCGAATTTGGAACTTGAGTTTTCCCAATCCGGATTCCGCCCTGGCAATGCCAGTGACTGACTCAAATGGAGGAGGGAGTCAAACAGTTTCTGTCGACAACATCAGTGGTAAAATTGTAACCAACAACAGCGACGGGACCGTTTTTGTCGTATCGTCTACTGGCGGAGAAATCACAAATTTTCGTGGTCACACGAGTGGCTACCTCGACGAAGTCGCATTCAGTCTGGATGGAAAATGGCTGGTGACCCAGGATTTTGAAGAGGGTGTCCGTGCGTGGTCTTTAGAGAACACAAAACCTCATAAACGCTGCCCCTGGGATTCCATTTCAAAGGCCGTCGACAGCAATTTCTCCATAGTCCCGGACCGAATCTATTTATGGAGTATCGAGGGTGTCGCTGCGTGGAACATCGTAGATTCCAATGGGGAAACTCTGAAGTGGTCCGAAGACCCGATCATTTTCCCTTTGGCAAATGGTATGGTCGAAGTTGCAGTTCCCTACGACATCACTGGCAGAAAGAGCCGACAACTCCACATCATTCCGCAAGATCATTCTGATGTGTTCCTCCAGTTGCTGGATCGATTTCACGACTCGCCCTTTCAGGTTGATGAACAACATGATCGCATCATTGTCGAACCTGAACCCGGCCGCATAGAAGTCTGGAGCTATTCAAACTCTGAGCCAGTGATGCAACACACTCTCACCTTAAAACCAGGTGTTCTGGCCGGCGAATGCCTGATCCTCAATTGTGTCATTGGCAATGGATTCCTGGTTCTGGACGACGATCAACGTCTTATCTATGTTTATATGGCATGTAACAGCTTGTGGACACAAGATGTCGTGCCGATCGAGAGCCAGGAAATCTTGACTGTAAGTCACGTCTCACACGGTCAGCATGTTCTTGTCTCTTTCGAAGACGGACCTGCTGAAGTGTGGGCTTACAGCGATGCGAAATGCGGCTTCAACAAGAAAATGATATTACCGCGCGGATCGCTGGTAAATGACACAATTCTCGTCGCCATGGAAGAAGACAAACGAAGTTGTGCAGTATGCGATCTGACCACAGAAACACCAACCCTCAAGAGTCTGCCGCGGGCAGTGTCACAAATCGATGATATTTTTGCGACAGAAGATGGCCGATTTCTGGTAACCACGCATTCTGATGGTGCCATCATCAGCTACCCTCTGAAAATGGAACTGATCCATACACGACTGAATCAACGACGTTTTGCAAATCCATCTCCGCCCGCCTACTCAATCAGTACCGTATTCGATCATTCAGAGAGTGAATAGCTTTTGGAAAGAATCGGCCAAAGCTTTAGATCGGATCCCACACCTGCCAGAAGATCTAATTGGACCAGCTCTTTTAAGCATTTTCCTCATTCAAGAACTTTCAGGATCTCATTCGCAAGCTCATCAATGGATGTCATGTTTGTCATTGAAAAAATAAACGGTTTCGATTCATCTTGTCGGGATGTTATCAGAGGCCCGACAACGGTGAATTGAAACGGGAAATCCAGTTTGTCGATCTGAAGATCACGGAGCAGGTCAACGTCCCGACTGACTTTGGAGGCCGGGACATCAAAGAAGAGTGAGATTGCGACCCTTATTTCAAGTAACAAGTCTGCCTCTTCGTATGGTTGACAGGCCAAGAATTGTTCGTCGCTTGTGTCATTACAGGAAAGTAAATCGTCGTGGACTTGCTTTATTGTGGATGTGGTCCTGGCGGAGTCTCGGCTGCCAAGCAACAACGCAGCGATGAATGTGCAGAATGCGGGAATCGCAGCGAATGTCAGCCGTTCGCCCCAGGTCACTTCTCCCATAAAGGGAAAGAGCGAGACCACGAATCCGATCAGAAACGGTACGATTGCTAAGATACCGGAAAATACAACGAGAATACGCATTGATTAGACACTACTTAAGATAGTCTTTGAGTTTGAAGTGCACGAAGGGACGTTGATAGGCTTCGTTCTGCTTCTCGGCGTAGGAGACCCAGAGTTCGAGCGCGGTGGCATCGTAAACCACGTCCAGAATATTTCCGCCTTTGATGGGAATCTTACACGCGATGTCAATCATCTCCGGGGCGCCGATTTTGCCGTAGACTTTTTGCAGTGGTTGAAACGCGCCGCGGCCTTCGTCCTGGTAAACCAGGTCTTTCATGACTTGCGGCGCCAGTTCATCTTGCGGATCATTGTCTCCCCAGATCACCAGATCGGGCGCGTGGGCCAGCATCTTGACGGCGCGCAGCTGGACGCCGTCGCCGACCACATAGTGATACTTTTTCATCCGCTTCGCATTTTTAAAAATGTCAATCGCCTGCTCCAGACCATCGGCATCGTACATGACTTGCCGAAACAGCGTTGTGAAATGTACGCCATTCATATCGAACGGATAATCTTTGCCGGGAGAATCTCCCATCTCCGAAAGCACAATTCCTTTCGCGTTCATGCCGGTGTTGGACCCGATGAATCCGGCAAACGTGATATTCACATGAGGAATTCCCTCTTTGGGAATGTAGACGGTAATGCAGGGATAATCTTGCACGCCTAAATCCATTGACCAGTCCAGGTTTCGCGTTTGATAAAGATGTCCATCCTTGGTGGCTGACCCCCAGGCCGCGATACTGCTGCAGGAATAGTCCATCACCACAGGCATCGCATGTGCCCGTTGCAACTGTTTCAACGATAGCCCGGTGCCTGCTGCAAAGCCGCGCAATTCCTCTTTAAATCGTGGATCAGTATGCGGGGCAATCGATTTCCAGGCCGCATCCAGACTCGCATTCGAGCAACGTTCCGGCGCAGCCGTTTGAATCTTTTTCATCAGGGAGAGAACCATTTCCGTCGCGTCTGCTTTGATCAGCGTCCCCTGCTGCTTTCCCATTTCATAAGGCGTGCCTTTGACCACGACCACGGGAATCTGATCCGCGCCGTTACCGATCGAGGTCAGATAACCTTCCGCCTGTACGCCCCCGGAGAGACCAAAACAGGCTATGGTAAAAACGATGACAAGCTGGCAGTATCTGATCATTGTGAATATTTCCGTTAGAGAGTGTGCTTGATGAACAGTTCACAAATAAAGTCGCGTCGATAGAATTTAACTGGTCTCGATCAGATAGGAGCCTTCGATAATTTTCACCCCCGCCGCCGTAATGATCGCGGCTTGGGGCGGCCTGTCTTTCCGACCGCGGATTGCCGCACAGCCGGCCTCCCCGTCTTTATTGATGGCGACGATCTTGTCGTTGAAGTCGACCTTGTCCGCGCCACCGTTGATCTTCACGATCCGCCGACACAGCGCCTCGCAAGCCTCGCGGGGGCTTTTTCCCGCACGCATCTGTTCCACAACGAAAAAGCTGCCACAGGTCCGCAGGATTTCCTCGCCCCGTCCCGTCGCGCCCGCTGCACCGACTTCATTGTCCACGTAGAGCCCCGCGCCAATGATGGGAGAATCACCGATTCGGCCGGGGAGCTTGCCAAACAGGCCCGAGGTCGTCGTGCATCCCGCGAGATCGCCTTTGGCATCCAACGCCAGAATATTGATGGTGCCCGTCGGCCGTTTGTCCAGCTCGTAATCTCCGTCTTTCGGCGGCAGCCAATCGTCCTTCTCGCTCAAGTTCTCCTTCCAGCGAAGCCACATCTTTCGTGATTGATCGGTGAGGAGATTCTCTTCTTTAAATCCGTGTGCCCTCGCAAACTGTCGAGCGCCTTCTCCGACGAGATGAATATGATCGGTACGCTCCATCACGAGCCGGGCCACCGATGACGGCGTCTTAATGTTTTCAAGCGCGCCCACGGAGCCGCAATTGTGCGTCCTGCCATCCATAAATGACGCATCGAGCTGCACAACCCCGTTTTCGTTCGGCAGTCCACCAAATCCCACGGACTGGTCTTCCGGATCCAGCTCAGTCACCTGCGCGGATTTCTCCACCGCATCGAGAATATCGCCTCCCGCTTCGAGCACGTTCCAGCCGGGGCGGAGCACCTTTTCAGCCCACTCTTCCCCGCGGCTGCACAGAATCAGCGGACGCCGGGCAGCGCGTTTTTCTTTCGCACGTAGTGGTAAAGTTGCGAACAGTGACAGCGAGGCGCCCAGCCCCGCTACGTTTTTGATAAATTTTCTTCGGTTTGACATGAACTGATTATAGGGAGATTTGTTTTCGAGTTCCAAACATTTTCTGGGTACTTGCGCTAATTAGCGATTGGTTTTCTCTTTGCGCTTCCCAGGCATCGGTGCTGAGACCATTAAAGGTGTCGGACACGAATGGCACTCTCGCGTTCTAACGTGTTTCAAGTGGTCTTGTTGGGTAAACTGCCCCTCAAGCCCCTGTATTGGCTGCGGCCAGCGAGAGAATCGCCACCGCACACGCGATGGACAGAATGACTCGTCTCCATCCTGCAACACCTGCCCCAGAAAAGACCAGACCATGCTGGTGGGAGACGCAGGGATGGTTCAAATATTATCGTCGGGAGCGGTGAAAATAATAGACCCACTCCAGACAGAAATGATTTTATAAAATCGACATCGCTGTCATTGCCCCGGTTACGCACAAAGCAAAATCTGACATTACAATTCGAGTCAGAACAATTCACGTCTGGGGTGTCCAGGGTCCCTGTTGTTTGTCTTACACGTCATATTCGAGACAACAAACAAAAAGAAAGTTTACGTATCTTGTAAGGCACCACAGACTTCTATCATCAGCGAGGACAGCGTATTACCGTTTTGCATATTAATATAATAATCCCGTCGCAGCGACTTTGAACGACCATATTGTATTAGTACCTGTTAGTGGGAGACGCAGTGTGCTATACTTGTGTCAAGAACACTTCTTAGTGGGGACCACTCGTTGAAATATGGCCAAATTCGGCCGGAACGATCCCGTCGCCTCCTCTGAGCTTACTCAAGGAGCGATTATGTCTGCGTCCCCCTTCTCTATGTCCCGCAATGCGCCTGATTATAAATATGCTGCTCAAAAGCAGTCAGCAATTTCCGACTCGCCGCGTGTTGGCGATCAGCAGGAACGAATCCCAACTGCAGTCATCTATTGTGAAGCGAACTTCGGTGCCATTGACGGCAAGACCGCCAACGGGCTCGTTCGTCACTCTGAGAAATACGAGATTCTCTCGGTCATTGATAGTGAGAAAGCAGGTCTCGATGCCGGCGTGGTACTTGGCGATAAACCAAATTCGATCCCTGTTTGTCGCGATCTTGCCCACGCTCTGAAGCACACTCTGGATATACCCGATTACTATATCTTCGGAATGGCACCGGCAAGTGGCATGCTGTCATCGCACGAGCGAGGACTCGTACTGGAAGCCATCGATCTCGGAATGAATATCGTGAACGGTCTCCATGAGTTCTTAAACGACGACCCGGTATTCGCACTCGCCAGCAAAGCAAAGAATGTGACAATCCTCGACATTCGCAAACCCCGCGCCAAGAAAGATCTTCGGTTATTTAGTGGTCGTATTGCCGATGTCACCTGCCCGCGGATTGCAGTACTTGGCACCGACTGCGCCATCGGCAAACGCACCACCGCCACCATTCTCACGCGAACCCTTAACGCTCATGGCATCAAAGCGGTGATGATTGGGACTGGCCAGACCGGTTTGATTCAGGGAGCACGTCACGGGGTTGCTCTCGATGCCGTCCCTTCACAATTTTGCTCAGGTGAGATGGAAGCCGCGATTGTCGAAGCATTCGAAACAGAAAATCCCGACGTCATCATCATTGAAGGTCAAGGTGCGTTGAGCCACCCGGCCTATTCGACTTCGTCTTTCATTCTTCGAGGCAGTTGTCCCGATGGAGTTGTGCTGCAACACGCACCGGGACGGACCGCGCGTTGCGATTTCGAAAAGATGTCGATGCCAACCCCTGCCTCTGAGATCAACCTCATTCAGATATTTAGCGATACCAAAGTCATTGGCCTCACACTCAACCACGAGAATATGACCGAAGTCGAAGTAGACCTGGCCATCACACTTTATGAAAGCGAACTTGGCATTCCCTGCACTGATGCTTTGACCGGTCCCCCCGAACTACTGCTGGAAATGGTTTTTGCAGCTTTCCCCGAGCTTGAGGAGAAACTGACAGCGGGTGTGTTATGACAGCCCCACGGCTGGAGATCGAACTTGAGAAGATCTACCACAACGCACGCACGCTGGTCGAATTGCTGGCCGATCATGACATCTCCGTCACAGGAATCACCAAGGCGACTCTCGGTTCTCCCGATATTGCCGGTGTATTACTTCGGGCGGGCGTCAGTATGATCGGCGACTCGCGGATTGAGAACATCGAAAGGATGCGGCTTTCGCACGTTCCCGCAACAATGGTACTGACTCGATCCCCGATGCTCAGTCAGGTAGACCAGGTCGTAAAGTACGCCGATGTGAGCTTCAATACCGAACTCGATGTGATCAGCAAGCTCTCGTCCGCCGCACGTAAAGTAAAACAAATACACGGAATCGTACTCATGGTCGAACTAGGCGACCTCCGTGAAGGTATCATGCTCGACGACATGCTGGACACGATCCGCGAGGTACTTCGTTTTCCGAACATTGCCCTCAAAGGCATCGGCACCAATCTTGCCTGCCGCAGCGGTGTGTCACCTGACGCCACGAACATGTCTGAGCTCTCTTCACTCGCAGACCTGATCGAAACGACATTCGGTCTGACCCTCGACATCGTTTCCGGTGGGAGTTCTGCGAATCTGAATTGGGCTCTCAGCGGCGCAGCCATCGGACGGATCAACAATCTCCGCCTGGGTGAATCCATCCTGCTCGGTCGCGAGCCGCTTCAGCGCCAGCCGATCGCCGGATTGCACACCGACGCGATCACGCTCGTGGCAGAAGTCATCGAATCAAAGGTCAAGCCTTCGCAGCCATGTGGCGAGATCGCACAATCCGCGTTTGGAGAACAGCCCCCCATCATCGATCGTGGCCACATCCCACAGGCGATCCTTGCGATCGGACACCAGGACACCGATCCGTACGGCCTTCAACCACCTCCCGAGATCGAAATTATCGGTGCCAGCAGCGACCACCTCATCATCGAGTCCAGTCTTCCTGTCGGTGCCGAGATCACGTTTCAGCTCAACTACAGCGCGCTGCTCCGCGCCATGACCTCCCCCTTCGTCGCCAAAGTGACGCATTTCCAGAACGGTCATACCCCTGCCCCTATCAGTCACATGATTCACTGACCCCGCAAAGAAATCAGCTCCGCATGACTCTCTCCTCGTTCACTTTGTGCGGACTTTGCTTTCCGGCAATATTTCATTTTCTGTGAAATCCAATTGTTCGGATGAATCAATCATGGTTTTCACAACGGCGGAACTCAATACAGACGAATCGATCCGCTGGTATCCTTTCACCTCCCTGTTCGGCGAACGTCGCGAGCAGATCGGTGAAGTCGATCAGTGAGGCGGTCACCACGCCTGAAGGAATCGTGCCGCGGCAGTTGATAATGAACGGCATGGCGGTCCCGTTCTGCTCGGACATTTTCATCTTACCGCCACGCTCGACATGGTCCAGGAACTGCTTACTATCTCGATTTCTCTTTTTACTTCTTAAGTTTTCTATTGCCCTGACCTGGAATTCCCGGTTTCTGATCCCACTTCTGTGGGGGATTCTTCTCGTAAAGAGGAGGCCCGTCCTGCTGAGGAAAGGAAGCCGCCACGGCCGTTAATCGCTTGAACGCCGCCCGGGCAAAAGGATCATTTGAGTCAATCAGATTCTGTTCTTCCCATGGATCTGTGCTTAGATCAAAAAGTTTGATCGGTTTGCGATTCGTATCGATCCAAAGCTTGAAACGCTGGTCACGGATTACGCGGTCGTCGTAATTGAGCGCGGGCACCACACGTCCTTCACGCAGCGCCGCCGGTCCGCCGCCCATCGACATGATCCACCTTCGCGGACTGCCTTTGGCCTTGCCGATAATCAGCGGTGCGAATGATTTCCCATCTACCACACGATCCGTTGGCAAATTGCCGCCCCCCAATTCTGCGAATGTCGGGAGGATGTCCGTGAAGTCGATTAGGGCGTCCGTCTCTACCCCCGATGGCACCGTGCCGGGACAGTTGAGAATGAATGGCATGGCGGTGCCGTTCTGCTCGGACATTTTCGTCTTTCCGCCGCGTACGACATGGCCCAGACGGGAATTGCTGATGCCGCCGGTTCCGTTGTCTGTGGTGAAGATGATGATTGTGTTCTCGCGGAGCCCGGCGTCATCCAGCGCCGCGACCAGTCTACCGACGAGCTTGTCAGTGTAGTCGACCATCCCCGCAAACAGACGCCGCTTGTCGGTTTCTTTTTTGTTATCGGGCGTTGTTGTCAACGGGCCGTGTGTGAGTACCATCGGGTAATACAACAGCATCGGCTGGTCCTTGTGTTTGCCGATAAAGTCGATGAGGTAGTCGCAGTAGATATCGGGGCCGAACTGACCGGGGTAGGCTTTACTGCCTTTCCCTTTGATGTTGATGTAAGGGTCCCAGTATCGATTGGCACTGGGCGGGTTATGCGCTTCGTAGCCGGTCCACATGCACCATTCATCAAAGCCCGCTTCCTGCATCGCGTTGGGTTCGACGCGAAAGTCGTCGATCTGCCACTTGCCCGCGGCACAGGTCGCATAACCCGCCTCGCGCAATACATTCGCATACGTCGTGTTCTGCTTCGGATCGAAATGGGCGCCCGCGCCCCAGCGGGGCACATCCCAGTGATTGGTCCAGCCATGCCGAAACGGGTATTGACCGGTGAGCAGCGTCACGCGGGTCGGCGTGCATTGAGGCATACACCACGCATTGTTAAATTCCATCCCCATCGTTGCGAGCTTGTCGATGGCGGGCGTCTTAATGCCCTCGGCGCCGTAGCAACTGATCCATTCCTTACCCAGATCATCGACCAGAATGAATAAAATATTCGGCTGTTTGAGTTCTGCAGAAACAGCGGGCTGAATCAGCAACAGGCAGACGATCACAGACAGCAGAGCGCGAAACATGGCAGAGTCCTCATCGTATCAGCGAAGCCAGTGGTTGAGTTGTGTTCTTTGATTTTAGCTGGGATCGTATGCCATCGCAACGATCATTACGCTGGATGAGAGGCTCGCGTGTTGTAATCTGTCACGAGGAAGGCTAATCTAAAGAGTGCCTCGAACTGCTTCATCGTCACAATTATGATGCTCATCGAGGTACGCAGAAACTGAGACCGCTCGACACACCCTGGAAACCACTCAAATGAATCACATCAAGACGTCCCTCTTACTCAGCATCCTGTACACAGCCCTCGCTACATCGGCATTCGCAGCGGATGAATGGGTGATCGATTCTCAAGACGATTGGAAGGCCACCACCGCCGATCAATCCAAGTTGGAAATCAAAGACGGCACAGCGATTCCAACTGACAAGGTCGCTACCTTTGCCAGCAAAATCAAACGCTTTGACAAGCAGCGACAGGCCCAGTCAATCGTCATTGATCAGTCACCCGTCTGGCAGAACTGGGAACCCATTGATAATCTCGGGCCGGTAAACCTGCAGGACGCGCCGGTCTTTCTCACAATCGGGCCGAACAACTATTGGGTCTTTGGTCGCTATGGCGGTGCCAAAAAGAAAAAGGGCTTTAAAGCAGCACCTGCGACACTCGACGGCTTCGACGTCAAGCTGCAGACAACACCCTGGCCGCATCAATATGATGCGCCGGGCGGATTGGAAAAGGGGCTCGGCGGGTATCATGGGTGGCAGAGCCGCGATATGGTCAACTGGGTTCATCACGGGCCAGTCACCGAAGATTTTTCTCGCTGGGTGACCAGTGCCGAGTACAAAGACGGCAAAGTCTATATCTATTACGACTACCCCAACGACCAGGACCCGCATGTCTATATCGACAACGATCTGACCGATGGCAAACCCGGCAAGAATATGGGCTTGGCGGTGAAAGATCCGTCGCACGGCTCCGACGCCGGGTTCATTCGTGACAAACAGGGCCGGTTCCATGTGATCCTGGAAGATTGGAGTCCGATCAATGCCAGCAAGCGGTCCTGGGATTCGCCGCTCGCCGCACACGCCGTCAGCGATGATGGTGTGAAGGACTGGAAATTCCTCGCACCCCCTGTGGACAATCGCACGAAAGATACCGGCAAGATCGCCGAATACAAGCACCCGCATTGGTTACAACACCCGGACTGGAAGACGAACATCGGCAAATACAACGTCCATGAACCGGAGCAGGAAGCCTATGGAGACTGGGCGGCGATCTGCGTCGGCACACAATACTATCTGTTCGGCGATTACGACCCGGCGGGCGGCGGCCACATGAGCGTCGGCTGGTTCACCAGTCCCAATATCGACGGACCTTACACCTGGTGCGACAAGATCGGTACCGGCCACCCGGACCCCGACATCGGTTTCGCTGACGGTCGCTTTTATCTGTTCACACAGCAAAAGACAGATTACGTCAGTCCCGGCCCGTGGGTGGAGAAAGTCGAAGCGCGCGTGGGCGTCGATACAAACGACGACGGCCAGCTCGACAAGTGGACCGACTGGACAGAAGTGAAAGAGACCTATGATTACACGCCGGGCTTATCGAAACACGTCAAAAAAACACCCGCAAAGGCCAATCTGAAGGACCTGCCCGCCGGCACCGGTTTCGGATTCGAACTACGCATGACGGATACAACTGCGAACAAGTCGAAGCCGATGTTGGATCGCGTGAAGCTGACGTTTGAATGAGCGGGTTTCGGTTCAAAGGGGCAACGACTGTCTTAAGCGTTTCGCAGCGTTAATCGGCGTCCGTCGATTTTGTTTTGCTCGTCTCCTTGTTTGCAGGTGCTTGTTTCAATTTCTTTTCAATGCCATTTCCGAGTTGCTGATAGATCAGAAGTCTATTTTTGTCCTGTAGAAAACGAATCAGGCGTTGCAGTTGCGCTTTGATTTCTTTTGATTCGGTTGACAAGCCTGCTGCTTCCGCTGCCTGCATTTTTTCAATTTGAAGAGCGGCAGCCTTTTTAATCAAGGGCAGCATCAAGACTGATTCCTGACTGTTGTCCGCGCGACCCCAGTAGTTAAACAGCGACCTATATTGTTTCTCACTCATTTTAAACGTTTTGAGAGAGGACGCCTGGATGTTTTTCTCGATGTCTTCCGGCACGAGCAAAGCAATGGCTTGATCGGTTTGCCCTTTTATTTGCAGTTCCATTGCCGCATCAAGGGGAACAGGGGCACTTGCCTGCTGACAACCCAAAGGAAGCAGTGATAAAGCCAGTAAGACCAGAGGAATGCTTTGAGAAAACAAACGGCAGCAGGTTAACATCATTGCCTCCTCAAACAGGGAATACAGCCCAACAAACGTTGCATGTTATAGAGAATATAGCCAAAATGGTATATCCACTTAGTATTTATTCGAGCGTACCGCAATACCTATATCAGACAGGACGAGGCACGGACCTGTGATGAGCATGATTTCGAAGGCGAAACAACTTAGAATCATCCTGGGGATCCTGCTCAGCTTCGGAGCGGCAATCGCTGAAGCCGCTGATCAGGTCTCCGTCTGGGAAGTCGCTACCACCTATCGCAAATTCCTGGACAACGGCCGTCTCACACTGATGTCAGATGGTAAGACTAACAAAGGATATCCCTGGACCTTAAATCGCGGCACCGTCGACTTCGGCAGGGAGGGCAAAGCGGCACCTCATGCAGGCGGGACTTTTTACAAAGGGAACTGGGTTGGTGGGTGGAACCTTCATGCCCGCGTCCTAATGAATAATGTCATACTCAAGACCGAACCCGTTGCTCCCGCTGTGATGCCAAATACTGCGGGGGAATCATTGGTCGGCACCAAACCGTCGATTGCACTCAAGGATTCGATTGTCGACTTGTGGGAGTTTGTGGCTGTCCTTCCCGGAACGAACACGTTCATCCGACTGACATGCGACTTTACGCCGGACAATCTTGTGTTGGACGGCGACCGCAAGATCGGAACCTACGAATTTCAGAAACGGGCGGTGATCGTGAATTTCATCGACCCGCAATTCGGCCGCATCGCGTTGCTGGAGAGACAGGACAATGTGCTTTCCGGAAAAGGAAAACCGGTGAACCGGAACTACTGGAATCTCACATTGACTCGCGTTCAACGACAGGCCGTTTACAAGACCAGCGACAACAAGGACTTTATCCTCTACACAAACAATCGAATGAATTCCCCGCGTTACAACCCGGATTATCAGACAGCATTTTATTGGTATTACCACACAGCGGGAGGGAAGCGGACACTCATGTGCCGTGGTAAAGCGGCAACACTAGCCGCTGGCGGACGGGAATTAATTTGGTATAAAGAAAAAATGCGTCTCATTGCAGGCCGCCCACCTCGGTAACGAATCAGGTTTACCCTCAAGGTCAATGCTTACCATTTTGGTAAAATGTGTGAAAGCCTCCTGGGTGGCATTTCAGTTTTGTTTGCTCCTGATCTCCATTAGTGCCTACCGAAACGGAACCTTCTGGTTCAGCATCGTATATCATACATCAGTGAATAGCAGTTGACCGTACCGTCGAGTTCGCAGACGGCCAGGACCAGTGCTCCGGGATGCTTGAACTGAATCTTGCCGGTCGTGTTATGATTTTTCCAGTACAAACCGCCTTGTCTGGTGAATTCATCCTGATCAGCGATGGCACGAAAGATCCGCATCGCGCCCGTTCTGTCGAGTTTCACTTCTTGGGAATCCCATTCCGGATTGCTATAAGCAGAAGTAAAAATGAGGCGATATTTGCGATCCGGCTTCTTAAATGTGACCTTCTCCAGGAAATAGAACATTGAGGGATCCTTGAGAGCACTCTCCAGCTCCTTATCGATCCGTTTCGAATTCCCATCTTCCTTCTCAGCCACTTGCGTCGCAGGCTCTGATTTGCCGGTCGTCTCTTTTTGTTTCGTAGCTGCTTGGCTGTCTGAGTCTCTGTTCGCGATCAGCCCGACGCCTGCCGCACCGATGCCCATTCCCGCCACCATTTTCACTGCATCTCTTCTGCTCACCTTACTCATGACTGCCTCCCATTGGCTCGTGTTGGCACACAAATTTTCAAGGCGCCATTCACTGCCTGAATCGTTGTTAAAATAAAAATATTCATCGAATGAGAACACACACTTTAGAGAACGTCATCTACTGAGAAATTATACCCGTCTGCTGCCTGCGAACAACAGGAGTTCCCGATCGCAGGTCAGTCAAAAGACACTCACCGACACCACCTATTGCCGTACACTCGATTTAGCATAAATCCTCACGATCACAGCGGTCTCATTGATAATTCTCTTGTAAGTCTGAAGAAAATGGTATAATCCACGCATCAATTCAGACTTATGCGATTCAGAGCGAGGTTGAGAATGGACGAACTTCAGATGAACCGACGGCAGGCCCTCATCGCGAGCGGTTTAGGCACGCTGAGTCTCGGCATGCCGGGCATGGTACTGGGAAGCGATAAGCTGGATTCTGCGGGTAAAGCCGTCCGGGCCGAGAAGTCTTGCATCTTTATCCTGCTGTGTGGCGGACCGAGTCACTTGGATACGTGGGACATGAAACCGGAGGCACCGCTGGAATATCGCGGGCCGTACATGCCGATTGCTACCAAGGTGCCGGGCATGCGGATCAATGAGATGCACACGGAACTGGCCAAACTGACCGACCAGTTCACACTCATCAATTCGATGTCGCATCCGGGATCAATCAGCAATCACTTCGACGCGATGCACAATTTGCTTAGTGGTCAGTCGAATAAACGTGTCCAGCAAGGCATGGTGAATGAACAACCCTACCTCGGTTCGTTCATCGCGAAACACAGTCCGAGCAAACGCAATTTCGTATCGAATGCCTGGCTCATCAAATGCGTGGGGCCGCCCGTCTTTTGTGCGCCCAATATTGGCATCGGCGGCTACCTGGGTTCCGCTTATGCGCCCGTGTTTGTCGGTTCGGCGAATAACCATCCCGCGATGAAAGGTTTCAAGCCACCAGAGATTTACGCCCCTTATGACGAAGCACGTTTCGAAAAGCGAAAGGTTGTACTAAGCAAGCTGGAATCGAACCGCTTGGATAAAGATCAAGTGGTCAAGGACTGGTCTGACCTGCGCGAGAAGACGTACGAAGCGTTGACCCGGGCCGAAGGCCGCAAGGCGTTTAATATGGACGAGGAGCCAGTCAAAGTTCGGGAACGTTATGGCATGCACCCCCTCGGACAAAACCTGCTGCTCGCGCGGCGGATGGTGGAATCGGGCGTGCGGTTTGTGACCGTCAACGGCTGGACCGGACAGGCAGATCATGACAAACAGGGCCCGCCGAGCAGTAGTTGGGACATGCACGGCGGAAACATGGGTATGGGCAACGCCTTCGGCAACGGCTCTTACGGCATGGGATTCTGTCTGCCGCGTCTGGACCAGGCGCTGGCCGCTCTCCTGTCAGACCTCAAAGAGAGTGGTATGCTGGATAACACGCTGGTTGTTGTCACAGGCGAATTCGGCCGCACGCCCAACGTGCTGAAGCAAGACCCGCCGGGTCGCCAACACTGGCCGCGCTGCTTCTCATCGATTCTGGCGGGAGCGGGTATCAAAGGAGGCAACGTCTACGGCAAGTCCAACAAGTACGGCCAGTATCCCACCCACAACCCGGTTCGCCCCGAGGAACTGGCAGCCACCATCTACCACGCCCTCGACATTCCGATCAACGATCCGAAAGACCCCAGCGGAATTTTACGCACCCTGACAACAGGCAAACCAATTATGGAATTGTTCGGCTAAGCGGATTTGAAACGAGCAATGTGACAAACCTTTAGCCCCCCACTTCTGGGCCGCGAGCATCCTTTGTATTGAAAGTGACCTCTCTAACTGCAATGCTGACTCGCTGATTGTTTATTTCGGGTTGGAGATTTCATGCACTTATTCTGAAACAAGATGCAAAAGATCACCAATTGATTTATGTCTTTCGATGGAATGCCGTAAAGGCTGATCCGTCAGGACTTCGTAGTGATTCTGGCGGCCAATTTTCTCGCGCTGGACGAAGCCGTCTTCTTCCAGGTCCTGGATGATCCGCTGAACAGCACGCTCTGTAATCCCGACTTTTAAAGCGACTTCCCGCAAGATAATAGAGGGTTCGCGATGTAGCACAATTAGAACGTGCGCATGATTTGTCAGAAAGGTCCAACGATTTCCGGACTCCTCTACGGGCTTCACAGTAGTCTCTGCTTTCGCGTCTCGCATCGCATCCTTGCCTTTCTCATTCTCTTTCTGCTTTCCAGGACTGACTCTGCCGGAACCACTTTTTCGTTTATTTTTTTGCGAATTATTCATCGAAATATTTACCTGACCAGAAAAGAAAGGCACGTTCATTAATCCTCTGGAATACTGCATTTAGAGAATTATAACGTCAGAAATCCATAGAGTGTATCGGATCTTGATACGAAATCAAATTCACGAAAATTAAGGCTCATTTCAAACCCTGATATTCAGCGTAATCCACGTTAAACCATGGAATATCCCTAAAGAGTTACAAACTTAATGGCGAAATACTATTGACGACTTTTATTTCATGCTTTACGATACGTGCATTTCGTTTCACGAATTAAATTTAGCGAACTGGAGAACATGGAATGTCTAGTGGTATTGGTTTAATCTTGCCCCTTCCTGCTTGTTTACTGCTAATTTATGGGCTGATTCCAAGAAAACGTGCGAATATGCTCGTGCACCAACTTCGTAAAATGACAACCTTACTCACAGGTATCCAATGCCTGCTGGCGACCCTCCTTGTTCTCTTGTACTCCTCACATATCCTCCTTGGCTTCACTTTGGTTAGTTTGCCTGAAGCCCTCAGGCTCGCTGGTTTTAACCTTTTGATGTTTGACGGTATCTCGTGCTTAATGTTCTCGCTGGTTGGCTTTGTAGGCTGGGTCATCTGTCGTTTCTCGATTCGATATCTCGATGGCGAACCTGATCAGGGAAACTATTACCGCTGGACCGGGTTTACCATTGGCGCGGTCTGCCTGATGGTGATCTCAGGAAACCTGCTTCTGTTTATCCTCGCCTGGGCAATATCCAGTTTGGGGCTTCATCATCTACTTCTATTTTACACAAATCGTCCGGCCGCTCAACGGGCTGCATGGACAAAATTCACAGTGAGTCGCTTTGGTGATATTGCCTTGATTGGCGCTAGCATACTGATTTATCAGGAATTTCAAACACTCAATTTTTCTGAGATCTTTGCCTCTATCAAGCTGCAGTCCGGGCTCAATTCTCCCCAGATCATGTGGGCGGTCTCGCTACTGGTCGTCGGGGCCGTATCCAAATCTGCTCAATTTCCTTTTCATACCTGGTTACCTCAGACACTGGAGACACCGACTCCCGTTTCAGCTTTGATGCATGCCGGAATCGTGAATGCGGGAGGCTACCTCATGATTCGTACCAGTCCTATTCTTTTATTGAATCCTACAGCAATGGCTAGTCTGGCTCTGGTGGGAACGGTCACGACCTGTTTTGCCGCAACGGTGATGCTGACACAAACCAGCGTGAAGAAAAATCTGGCTTATTCCACAATTGCCCAGATGGGCTTCATGATGCTGCAATGTGGCCTGGGTGCTTTTTCAGCTGCTATGCTGCATATACTGGCGCATTCGCTCTACAAAGCGCATGCGTTCCTGAACAGTGGAAACGTTCTGGAACAATTCAAAGCTTTAGGCTGGAATAAGGTAAACCATCACGAGCAGAAAGTCTCATCTAGCAAACTATTTATAGCAGGAGTTTGTATTGTCCTGGTCTACGTTTTGAGTTTGGCACTCTTTAGTATCAACCCGCTCACAAAACCCGGAGGCATTCTACTTGGGTTTATTTTATGCCTCGCCCTGCTGGGGTGGATGAGACAGGCTCTCCAAACAAACAATCGTTCCCTCCTGATTCGGACAGCCTGTATCTCACTGATTCTCTGCCTGGCATACAGTTTCAGTTTTGTCGCAATCGATAATATTGTGGGACTGAGTCAGAACACTTCCAATTCCTCTGATCTGGCCTGGGCCGCTGCTGCCCTGATTGTATTCGGATTTAGCAGCATGTATCTGTTACACAGAAAAATCACACAAACTCATAAATCGGCATGGATCAACAAACTCTACATCCATGCAATCAATGGGTTCTATGTTGAGGCGATGCTCAGGCACCGTTTCGGAAATCTCACCCGGGAATAAACCCGTTCGATCCCCAATTGTTTTTCTCCGATAAAAATAAATTAGTAGAAAGAGTATCGAAATGTCAGATATGAAATCCGAATCACCATACTTTCCTATGCCCAAACTAATCAACAGGTTCTGCACCAAACAGCGACATTTGGTCGAACAGATTTCTGAAGCACTCAAGGTCGTTTCACAGGTGATTTCACCTGTCTCGCCTTTAAAAGATTATGTGGCAATAAATCCCTATCACGGGATTTCTGAGCGGTCTTTCTTGAACGCACGAAATTATTTGCGAATCTTTTCAGACTGTGAAACCCTGATGCCTCTGGAACACTATGCTGAAGAATTCCATGCAGGACAATTCGGGATTGAACAGATCCGGTCTGCAGTCGAAGAATTAGAGAGCACCATGCTTAGCAATCATCAAATCCCCGCTGCAGATGAAATAGTCGATCTTTTACAAAGCCTGGATAAACAAGACAGTTCTCCTGACCAGCTGAAACAGAAACACGACAGACCAGTTCGCACCCTGTCTGAAATGCTCGATCAAAATTTTCAGGAAAACTGGTCAGAAATGATCTGTGATGAAGTCTCAAAATATTGTGCCATGCATTATGACCAGGGTGAGGCAGTCTGGGCTAGCCCCTGGAAGGAGATGACCTTGTATCAGTCCTGGCGTTCAGCGGCTGTCCATGATCGCAATCTGGAATTTCACGGACTGTCTGGCTTGTGCAGGTATATCTCCCAGCTTCCGCATACGCCTGAAGCCTCGATGATTATTTCATTGCAAAGTTTGAATGTTCCACCAGCCCTGTGGGAAACCTACTTACTATGTCAGGCCTTTTCAATTCCCGGTTGGTCTGCCTGGGTCAAATTTCAGTCAGTAGAATCGGGAACCGAAGATCTGCTGAGTAACGATCTGACGGGCCTGTTGGCCATGCGTCTCGCGTACGATGCCGCACTCTCAAAGGCGCGGGCATTCGAAGTTAACTGGGGTAAATATGACAGCAACAGTCCCATTTCATTTAGACTATCTTCCGATGCGCAAGACAACGAGCTTTTGCGATATACGCTGTTACGCGCTTCTGAAATTGCCTTCCGAGATCGGCTGCTGCAAGGGCTCGCAGCTCAAACTGATCCTGAGACAAGAGGCTCAGGATCTCCAAGTCGTTCATCAACTGTTTCATCAGAGCGAAAATTAGTGCAGATGGTTTTTTGCATCGATGTACGATCAGAGCGAATTCGACGCCAGTTGGAATCTGTCTCTTCCAACATCGAAACGTTCGGATTTGCCGGGTTCTTTGGCTTGCCGATCGAATTCGTACGACTGGGAGAAAAATCGGGAGACAGCCAGGTCCCCGTCTTACTGAAACCTCAGATGCAATTCTTTGAAGATGTCAAGGCGGCAGATCCAGATTTAAAGTCCAGTATCGTACAGCAACGCAGCCTGTCCAGATCATTCCAAAATCTTTGGAAAATTCTGCGGACTTCAGCAGTAGGCTGCTTCCCGTTTGTTGAAACGACAGGCTTGCTTTATGGATTCAAACTCTGGGAGCGGTCTGTTGGTTCAATGTCAACCCATTCTGATACTGGCTGTGGAGGAAGACCTAAGAGGAACTCTGAAGAACTTGAACCGAGCTTGAATGATCTGAATCAGCAGGGAGTCACACCTGCTGAGCTGATCGATTTAGCAGAATCAATGTTACAGAATTTGGGTTTAACAGAGAATTTTTCTCGAATTGTAGTATTTTGCGGTCATGGCAGCCAAACAGAAAATAATCCGCTCAAGGCAGGCCTGGACTGTGGCGCCTGCGGCGGGCACTCTGGCGAACCGAATGCCCGAATCGCAGCTAAAATCCTGAATCAAACTATGGTACGGCGTGCTCTGAAACACCGGGGAATTACGATTCCCTCTGATACCTGGTTTATAGCAGGCTTACACAATACTACGACAGACGGGATCGATTATTTTGAACTGGATCGAGTGCCAGAAACACACCACGAGGATTTGAAAGACTTAATTCAATTCTCTCAAGTTGCCTCTGAATATTCCCGAGTCGAGCGGATGCCTGTGGTGAATGCTCCCACGCTGACAGATCTCATGCGACGATCTGATGACTGGTCAGAAGTCCGTCCTGAGTGGGGACTGGCTGGCAATGCCGCCTTTGTTATTGCTCCCCGAGACTATACCCGAAAGATCGATCTGGATGCGCGAACGTTTCTACACAGCTATGACCACAAAAACGATCCGGAAGGAATCGTACTCGAGAATATCATGACGGCCCCTATGATCGTCGCTCACTGGATCAATATGCAATATTACGCTTCCACTGTCGACAATCATCATTTCGGAAGTGGCAACAAAACGTTGCATAATGTCGTGGGAGGCTTTGGAATCCTGTCCGGAAATAGTGGTGACCTGATGACGGGCTTACCCTGGCAGTCGCTGCATACAGGTTCGGGATTCCAGCACAAACCACTGCGATTACAAGTCGTGATTGCCGCTCCGAGAAACGTCATCGAAAAGATCATTACGAAACATCAAGCTATTTCGGATCTACTCAACGGCGGCTGGATGCACCTGATTTCACTGGATGAGCAACAACAGTTTCAGTACTCCACTGATGGCAACTGGAAAAATATTGAACTGACTCAGGCATGAAATGATCTCACGTTCCGAAAGACCCCAGCGGCATTTTACGCACCCTGACAACAGGTAAACCAATTCTGGAATTGTTCGGCTAAGCATCACCCAGTAATAAAGCACATCAGGCTGCGCGGGATCAACGGGGTTGGTGTCTTCATGCTGGATCAAAAGCACATGATCCCGCTCGTTCAGCAAAATCGCCCGAGCTGATTGTCGTTGCTGCATGGAATACGCTTTATGCTCACTTGAAGTTTAACTACTCGGACTTCGTTTTCTTTTTTTTCAGCGTACCGTAAGGCACACCAATGACTCCATCAGATTTTTCTGTGAGGTCAAACAGTAATGAATTCGCCTTAGGTTCCATTAGATCGTCGCTGAACATTTCTGGTGGAAAAAGAGTATTCACGTCTTTCCAGGAGAAACGGATTCGTTCCGCCCGCTCATCAGACTTCTGCTTGGTGCGTAGATAAGACTCATAGACTTTAGGAACGTGAATGCCGTCAATTTTCTCGAACTCATTCTGTACGGCGAGATTGACCACCCATTCCCCCGTCTGAGATAAACGCTCCCAATCAATCATTTTTGTGACGAGATAGGGCTCGTCCGTTGTAACCCACAAGACGATATGAAATTCGGAATATCTACTTTTCGGATGGGTAATCTTCTTTGTTTTATGAACTAGATAGAAATCCCCCTGCTTTTCAACTGCATCGATCCCCCCCTCCAGAATACTCTTTACGAAATACTCACCAGCCTTGGGGCGGTCCATCAGAAAGTGAGGAACGTAGGTAAACGAAAACAAGGGAAACTCATCGCAGTACTGTGATTTGGGGACATAATCCGCTTTACGCTTTGTGATGCTTTGCCGTGATCGTGCTGTAGGAAACTGTTCACATAGAAATGATGCATCCTTACCTCGGATAAAGGCGCATTGTTTTTTCATTCCGTCGGTCCATTGTGCCCAAAGTGCAGGCTTAACCTGTCTATCAAAGAATAATCTTATCTTAATTAGCGGCACCCTTCCCGCGTGCATCCGCTCAGGAAGAAACTTCTCACGTTCAATGAGCACGATTCCCGATTTCAAAGAGGTATCGGGACGTAACGCTTTGGTTAACAATTCCAGCCCAAACTGTTTCGACAGGCCTGTCTCTTTGGGAATTTTCGGGCGCTCCGTTTGAATGAGTCTGGTCACACTGTCGGGCATTTTCTCAGGCCACTTGTAAGGCTCTTCTGCCAGAAGTGACGTCGATGACAGAGAAGCCGTCGTTACTAAAGCCAGAGTGATTCTTACAATTTGGTAGTGAAGCATTTCTCTCCCCTGTTTCTAATGATGCCAGATTGGCCACCAGATCAGCCAAGTGAGATTCACAATAACGTATTTCCCGAATAGAAACCATTATTTTTATGACCTACTGCCATTCCTCATCACCGGCCTCTCAATACATTCACACATGCTTATTCATTGTTCTTTTCAAATTTGTCCGATAAACTATCTTCAGTAATTAGCAGGTCCGAACCCGATTCTTTCTTGATGAGAAATCGAAATTGCTGAGAGTAGATGACACTAACGAACAAAAGAGAAACACCTATGAATCATTTGACAGTCTGGTCTCTGGCCATCAGTTGGATTTTCGCTATCAGCTCACTCCCCGCTGCAGAGCGAGAACCGCAGGTAAAAACGCTGCAACCCGGTGTGCGACTGACACTCGTCGCCGAACATCCCGAGTTGGCAACTCCCACGGGAATCGATGTCGACGCACAAGGCCGCATCTGGGTCGTCGCCACACATACTCATTTTCGACCAGACGATTATGTCGGCCCGGAGCATGATGAAATCCTGGTGTTCTCCGATATCAACAAAGCGGGTCGCGCAGAAAAACGACAGGTCTTCTATAACGCCACTGATGCAACTATGGATCTGGAACTGGGGCCGGACGGCTGGGTCTATCTGGCCGAACGGGACCGTATTCTGCGAATCAAAGATACCAATGGCGACGGGAAAGCCGATGTCGAAGAGAACATTGCCGTTCTGAAAAGTGAAGCCGATTATCCCCATAACGGTCTGGAAGGACTGGCGTGGCACCCGAATGGAGATCTGGTATTTGCGATTGGCGAAAACTTTGCGAAACCATGGACACTGACGGGCACCGATGGAGTGACCGTCAAAGGAGCCGGCAAAGGGGGCATCTTCCGTTGTACCGCCGCTGGCAAAAACCTGCGACGTATTGCTGTCGGCTTCTGGAACCCGTTCGGCATTTGTGTTCGCGCCGATGGTGAGATCTTCGCTGCGGAAAACGATCCCGGCGAACGCCCTCCCTGCCGACTGCTGCATATTGTGGAAGGTGGCGACTACGGCTATGAGCGCAGTTATGGCTCAGAAGCGCATCACCCCTTCGTCAGCTGGAATGGAGAACTGCGCGGCACGCTGCCCATGATCCACCCGTCCGGGGAAGCCCCGTGTGGAGTCTTGCCGCTGGGACGCGGATTGCTGGTGCCTTCGTGGGGCGATCATAGTATTGACTTTTTCCCGCTCACTCCTCAGGGAGCCAGCTACACCTCGAAGCCCATCACGTTAGTCAAAGGGGGACGCTACTTCCGCCCCAGTTGTATTGCCGAAGATCCCAGCGCCGAAGTCCCCAGCGCCGAAAAACAAAAACGCGTCTTTTATCTCTGTGACTGGGTCGACGGTCGATATCAGGCGCACGGTTATGGACGCTTGTGGAAACTGGAAATTGATCTGGAAAAAGCAGACTGGTTAGGAACGCTGGACCTGGAACCACCCACGAAAAAAGCACAACTGGCGGCCCACCTGCGTAGTGGCGATACGACATACAACCTCAAACAGTTATTAAAATTCACTCAAGATGAAGACTCGTTCCTCGCGCAGTCTGCCTTACAGGCACTGTCACGCGAAGCCTCGACATGGACTGCGGAGGACGTCGCCCGTTGGTCGGCCGCTGACCGCATTCAGGCCGTGATGGCGTTGAAACTCGCCAAGGTAGACCCGCAGAAATGGGTCCCTGTATTGCTGGCGGATAAAAACGCAGACGTACAGTTCGAGACACTGCGCTGGATTTCCGACTACGGACTGAAAGAATTTCTGCCGAACGTGGAGCAGAAATTATCACAAAGTGACCTCGACTATCGGCGATTCGAAGCTGCCATCGCTGCCTTGAATACGCTACAGGGAAAACCCGAAGCGGGCATCCGCAACCCGGAGCTGCTGTTAGCCAGAGTCCAGGATGCGAACAGCGCACCACGCATCCGGGCTTACGCGCTGCGACTGCTGCCAACACAGTCGCGTTCAGCCCCCAAACCGGGTGCGCAGCCAGTAAAGAACTTTCCCAAAGGTCTCACGCTGAAAATGCTCCAGCAACTTCTGGCAGTCAACGATGAAACGCTGTCGCTGGAAGTGGTCCGCACCCTGGCCGGCAATCCCGTCGTTTCTCAAAAGATTCTGGCGGGAATCGCCGCCGATCCTCAGCAGTCCGTGAACTTGCGTGCGGAAGCGATCGCCGGGCTGGCGACCATGGCAGAACAGAATACCGCACTCTTATTACAGTTGGCGGGAGACAAGGAACGCAGTGTGCGCGAGGAAGCTTTACGTTGCCTGAGATCAATTCCACACACGCCACAGCAACAGCAGACCCTGAAAAGCCTTGCCAGTCAGTACCCTGAATCACTGGATATATTTGAAGCCGCTCTGAATCCGAAAACGCTCAGCATGGGTCGCCCTGCTCTGACCGACACGCAAGCCTGGTTAAAGGCGCTGGACGCGGTGCAAGAACCTGCTGACCCGGAAAGCGGTCGCCGGATCTTCCATCATGGTCGACTGGCAAACTGTTCTCACTGTCATCGACACGGCGGTCGTGGGAATGTCGTCGGTCCTGATTTAAGCAGCCTCGGTAACAAACAAGACCGCACCTGGCTGTTGAAATCCATCCTCGAACCAAGTCGAGAGATGGCGCCGGAATACCAGCCACGAACAATCATCCTGATTGATGGTCGCACCTTTACAGGAATTCGACTGCGGTCCTACATTAAAGAGACCATCCGAGATGCCAACGGACAAAATCGCACGTTTGACCGCAGCGACGTTGAGGCGATGGTGGAATCGCCGGTCTCCTTCATGCCCTCCGGTCTGGTGCATGCCTTAACCGACCGCGAGTTAAAAGATTTGATCGCATTTCTGGAAAGTAACTCACATCACAAATAGTGCGGCTGCTTGCAGACGGCGGATATGATCGGCTGATATCACCGGCAGGAAATGCGTCGTTGATACAGTATCAAAACTCGATTTGCAAACTCAGCCTGTTTCTCATGCGGAACGCAAATCAAGATTCGTAGGACCTTGTTTTGCGTTATCACACATCTCGATCCGGATGTGCTGCCTGATCGGGAACCTGGAAATCCGGATTGTCGAGTTTGAAGTCGGCGTCCTCGGCTCCTGACGAGGGAACTTCGAATTCCAACGTCGTTTTTGAATTGTACTCCGCAGGAATCGGGTTGGGGCCGCGGCTGTCCTTTCCCGAAGCGTCGTAGGTCGGCAGAATTTCCTCGAACACATCGAGCGTAATGATCACATCATGCGGACCGATCACCGCGCCTGTGTCGCCGGTCATGACCACGGCCAGTTCATAGCGGCCCTTTTCATCCGTTTTGCCGAACGACTCAGCCGCCCCTTTGGCTGCACTGTCTTCCGCTGTCGTTCGCGGACGAAATAGCACAGTCGCTCCCGGCAACGGTTCGCCGTTGATCGTCACCGTCCCGGCTACAGATGCCAGCTTCACATCATCAGACCCGCAGCCCGTCAGGCCCAACAATGCAATGATCACCAGAAACAATCGAGGAATCGAAACGTTGCTCATCGGGAAAACACTCCTTAAACAGAACTCAGATCCTGAGTTTTCATCGTATCTGTCACTTAACCTTGTGAGAAATAAACCGATCACCATTCCCCGATAATTTCATCTCCGGCAGGGGTTCCCAGGCTTTGAAAGAGTGTCAAATCTATGTTTTCGCTCATAAAGCGACTGGCCCCGTCTGCCAGCAGAACTTGCATTCCACCGACGTGCATACTGCCCCAACCTCGTTTGCAGGCGTTACTGCCTCCTGTTCCTCCGATCGCCACACAACGATCGTAATCAGGAATTAATATGCGACGTTGTGCCGTAAAGGAAGACTGGCTGTAAGAGGTGTACGTGTAGGCCCAGAACGTCCCTCGTCGAGGCCGGGTTCTCGTATGATACTCTGCCACCATGATCGTATTCGAAGCACCATCGGTAATCGAACTGAATTTCTCGACCCTGAAACCATTCGTCCCAATGCTATGCAATACGCCTCTCCAACTGTCCGAGAGATTCGATCCATCGGCGTTATCCATCCACCCGGTCGTGTCTGTTTTCCCGGAAACGGCGCGATACGAACTCATGCGATATTGCACCCCGCTGCCCGGTCCGCTCTCCGGCTGCATTAATGTTCCGGCGTTGGTATCCGACGGGCAATTGTAGACAACCATGTTTTGCTCGCGGACAGTCGCGTTGGGGGGATCTTCATTAAACGCATTGGAATCATACTTTTGAAACAACGATGCCTGATCGAGATAAGGCAGAATCGCAATCGCCCAGTTGATGCCGCTTTTGGTGGAACAGCAGGTGCCGAGTGTGACTCCTCCCGGAGGGAACGAACGGTATGTCTCGTGGTAATTGTGCAAGGCTAACCCAATCTGTTTCAGGTTGTTCTTGCACGAACTCCGTCGCGCTGCTTCACGGGCCTGCTGGACGGCCGGTAACAACAAGGAAATTAATATCGCGATGATTGCGATCACGACTAAAAGTTCAATCAGTGTAAATCCGCGTTTTTGTGTATTCATAGTTGGCCCCTACGAAAATGAAAGAAATCGCGTCTCGATCAACCCACCATTTCACTATATGTATTTTCAATCAAATGTATACAAGATTTTCATGCCAGGTTACTTTGCACTTCCAGCAGGATTGAATTTAGTATTGTTAACAAATAACGACCGAGGGACGTGGCATGCGTTTGATTCAACGCTCGAAGTGTCGTTCGACTTTTTTGATCAATGGCAGTTTCTGATGACAGCACAAAAAAGGGATTCGCCTCATCTGAAATATTCTGCGATCAGCCCCGTGAGAAGACCCGTGAGAAGACCCGTGAGAAGACCCGTGAGAAGACCGGTTCAGAATCGGCGCGAACTGCGTTCTCGACTCATTCCAGTAACGCACCGGGACGCAAAATCTCCGTCGTGTTGTGGAACTCGTCGCGCGACTACAAAAGAATCGAACAGCACAAACACCCAGAACCATTCAATAGAATTTTCGTGTCTTTCGTGAATTTCGTGGTAGAAAGAATCGAAGCAGAATCAGGTCTCAGTTCCGGACAATAAAAGTGCCCGACATCTACTGCCAGACCACAGATCAGATATCTTGGGTCACTAATCTGAGGCTAATGAATCGATTCAGGAACAGCCGCAGCAATCGCCATCAGCACCATGTAAGCCCCTGTTTGGGAGAAATCGAAGGGATGCCTTTGTTCCCTCCATTCAATTTCTGAAGAGCCAGCATCCATTTATAGTTGATTCTTGTAGTGAAATATTGGATAACGGTAAGAAGAATTAATCGTTCTCGCTTTAATAAGCTGAAACCCATTCCAACAATTCCAGCCGATTGCTGATTCATAAAGGAAGCGCACCTGTGATTCGATACCTGAAAAGCCTACTGCCTCTGTTGATGTCCGCGTGTCTTACGCTGACGACTGTGACTGCCGCTGAAGACTCTGATACTACCTCAAACCGTCTGTCGACGGCAGAACAGAAGAGTGGCTGGAAACTGCTGTTTGATGGCAAGACCACCAACGGCTGGCGTAATTATAAAAAGGACGGCGTCAGTGACGGCTGGACGATCAAAGACGGCGTACTCTCTCGTTCCGCCAAAGGGGCCGGCGATATCATTACCGACGATCAGTTCGAATTCTTCGAGATCTCACTTGAGTATCGCATCTCCAAAGGTGGAAACAGCGGCTTGATGTTTCATGTCACCGAAGAAGAACAGACTCCCTGGCGCACCGGGCCGGAAGTGCAGATTCAAGACAACGTTGATGGGCACGACCCGCAAAAAGCAGGCTGGTTGTACCAGCTTTACAAACCGGCGACTCCCAAATGGATGATCGAAGCCGAAAAAGCGGGCAAAAAAGTCACGCCCGAAGTCGTTGATGCCACGCGTCCTGCGGGTGAGTGGAATCATCTGTTTCTGAGAGTCGGCCCCGATCGATCCGAAGTCATCATGAATGGCGTGAAATATTTTCGTTTCAATAAAGGAAGTGCCGACTGGGACAAACGCGTCGCTGCCAGCAAGTTTTCCAAGTTTCCGAAATTTGGAAAACCAACCAAAGGACACATCTGCCTGCAAGACCATAATGACCTCATCTCATTCCGTAACATCAAAATCAGAGAGATTCCTGCAGACAACTCGGTCAAAGACCCCAGTGATGGCGAACTGGCGTTACAGGGAGTTCCCGCGTTCCCCAAACTGGAATGGGAAGGCTGGCAAGCCGTTGATGAAGAAAAAGGGAAAGTGGTCCCACTGCGACCGATGGTCATCACGCACGCCAACGACGGCAGCGGACGAATTTTCGTCGCCACGCAACGAGGCATGATTCATGTCATCGAGAAAGCATCGCCTGAGAAAACAAAACTCTTTCTCGATATTCGCTCCCAGGTTGCTCCCTGGAAGAAGAACAATGAAGAAGGCCTGTTAGGCCTGGCCTTTCATCCAAACTATAAAGAGAACGGTCAATTCTTCGTGTACTATTCCGCCGAGGGAATGCCGCGGAAATCGAAGGTCTCCCGATTCCAGGTTTCCGCCGACGATCCCAACAAGGCGGACCCTAAAAGTGAAACAACTTTGATGGAAATTGATCAGCCATACGGCAACCATAACGGCGGTTCGATTGAATTCGGTCCCGACGGCTATCTGTATATCGGTCTCGGTGATGGCGGTTCCGGCAACGATCCGCTGG
>Ga0222668_1000157_pt1 | contig 48519 bp, 38 predicted proteins | sample AntAcemetagen728_FD_179823 | JGI IMG/M metagenome (GOLD analysis project Ga0222668, IMG submission 179823) | Saline water microbial communities from Ace Lake, Antarctica - #728 | ecosystem: Environmental > Aquatic > Non-marine Saline and Alkaline > Saline | place: Antarctica: Ace Lake...
CCCGTTCCTGCTTCGACAGCCGTACGATGTATTTCTTTTCCATATCAGATCCTCCTTGAATGCGTGAAGGATCTGATATTTACTCGATCTCTACAACCCCAATTACTAAAACTGACGAGGCACTAGTGTGCTGAGTGGCGAAGAATTGAAAGCAGTTTCGACGGCCATGCCAACTTCGGTTGCTGAATTAGCCGCGCTATATGCAACCTGAATATTTGCAGAGTCATTTAAGCCAAGACCATCCAGGTCCATTTCGAACGTCGCTTGAGTATCCCCGATTGTGATTGTAAAAGTGTCTCCATCGTGAAGTTCAGCAACATCAGTGATGCTCAGGATCTGTTCTCGCAACACCGGTTGAGCAACTACCGCGACGACTTTCGCGCCCAGATCGAGTTCGAAGTTGATGACTTGATCATCTCCATCCAGAAACGCTTCATTAGCCAAGTTGCGCAGTGCCGTGACGCCCGACTCGGGGATGCCAGGCAGACCTGAATCAGGGGGAATATCATTTCCATGGATAGTAATCTGGTAGTTGTCATCTGGCAGTGTTTCTGCAAAGCGAAGAATCACTTCATTTGGGTTATCGCCTATGCCAATGTAACCCGGATCAATCACTACGTCATTGCTGTCACCGAAGGTTCCATCGAATCCACTGCGGACGATTTGAATCCCACTCAAAGTCGATGCATCAATTTCTTGACCAGGAGTGAATTTGAAAGTGAGCTCTTTCGGAGCCTCGTTGTAGATCTCTCCTTCCGTAAGAGAGAGATCCATATTCGGTTCGATATTCACCAGCGAAGCGCCAGCCAGAAGTGTTCGATCTTCAAGCTGTTCGGCAGTGGAATAGGAACTAACGCAACTACGCAATTTCTCTCGGCTTTGACGCTTTCGTTGACCTTTGCGGAGGCAATTCAACAAAGAAATTGGTCGGCGAAATGATGACACTAAGGATAGACGGCCCATAATCATGGTTTCAGTCTCTCTAGCAAATTGGTACAAGAACCCTGAATTGGGTTTCTCAACGTTATTGATTGGCCAAAATATTTTCGAATTTCTTAGATAAGCAGAGCTAGTATTTATGATGATAGGGAATATCTCGATTATTCCACTATTACCAAATAAGCTAAAATAGTGGGTTTAAGTAGTCAATATAAATGTGCTCAGATAAAGGCTTGTCTCCTTAAAAACAATTTTGGGAGATTATGTCATTCAGGAACATCAATATTGATCGAAAATCACTGGTTCGTCGTAAATGTTTATCTAGAAATAGGATAAGTCGTCATGAATTCACTGGTGTGATGGATAAATAGAGGGATTGAAGAGGCTTTGGCAATTTAAAAAAATATGGTTTCTTCAAACATATATTTTTGTTGTCATGATTTCCGATTTCGGATACAGGCGTGTAGTTTTTTTAAAAAATCCAAATGTCTATTTAACTTCTCTCGACCAAAAAAGTCTGAAACTTTGTGGTTGTATATCCTCAATAGTTTGCTTCCATTTTCGTTTAGCGTTGATTAAGCTTGAGAAGTTGGAGATTTCCATAAGTTCTTTATTTTAAACAGTTTCAGTGATAGCAAATCTCATGGTTAAACCGCTGGTCGTCATTAATGTTGTGGGACTTACCCATGAAATGCTGGGAGAACGGACGCCGCACTTGTTGCGTCTTGCAACTCAGGGATTTTCCCGACCGTTGGGAACGGTTCTGCCTGCAGTGACCTGTTCCGCCCAGTCAACACTTCTGACCGGGCTTCTGCCTCGCGAGCATGGGGTTGTGGCTAATGGCTGGTATTTCCGAGAATTATCTGAAGTGATGTTCTGGAAGCAGTCAAATAAATTGGTGCATGGTGAGAAGGTTTACGAAGCTGCAAAACTTCGAGACCCTGCTTTCACCACGGCGAAAATGTTTTGGTGGTATAACATGTATGCCTCCGTTGACTGGTCTGTGACACCTCGTCCCAGCTATCCCGCGGATGGAAGAAAGGTCTTCGATTCTTACAGCCAGCCTGAAAGTCTGAAAGACGAATTGCAGTCAGAACTGGGAGTGTTTCCATTGTTACGATTCTGGGGGCCTGGAGCTGATATCTCGAGTTCACGCTGGATTGTTGATGCGTCAATCAAAGTCTTTCGAGAAAAGAAACCGGACCTCACCTTAGTTTATCTACCTCATCTTGATTATAACTTGCAGCGTTTGGGAGTGAGCGACCCTGCCATTGATCAGGATATTCGGGATATTGACCGTGAAGCGGGTCGCTTGATTCAAGTCGCGCAGAATGCGGGTGCAGAGGTTGTTGTACTCTCTGAATATGCCATCAGTGATGTTGCCAAGCCTGTTCATATAAATCGAATTTTAAGAGAGCAGGGGTGGTTACAGGTTCGGAAAGAGGTCCTGGGTTGGGAAACTCTGGACTACGGTGCTTCTTCTGCGTTCGCCGTTGCCGATCATCAGATTGCCCATGTCTATATTCAGAATCCAGCTCAGATTTCAGAAGTCAAATCCACACTTGCTAAAGTGGATGGTATTGAAATGGTTCTCGATCGGAGGCAGCAAGCCGAATTTGGTATCGACCATGAGCGGTCTGGAGAACTTGTCGTAGTCGCGGCTCCCGGGGCCTGGTTTACCTATTATTTCTGGTTAGATGATCAAGTTGCCCCCGATTATGCGCGGACTGTCGATATCCATCGCAAACCGGGATATGACCCGGTTGAATTGTTCGTTGATCCGAAAATACGGTTCCCGAAATTACGAATTGCCAATAGACTGGCTCAAAAAATACTGGGATTTCGTTACTATATGGATCTGACCAGTCTGGATGCGCGTCTCGTTAAAGGCAGCCATGGTCGATTGCCAACACCAGGAAAAGAAGATTTAGAAGCGCCTGTGTTTATCAGCTCGTCACGATCAATCGAGCGAGATGAAATTCCGATGACGGCGGTAAAATCGCTGCTGTTGGAGTTGCAGTTTGGCAAATAACTAGCAGGCAACACCCTTATTTCTGACCATTCAGTAAATAGAATGTTGAGCAAAGACCAAACGATCTTGCAGCAATTCTAAAATCTTAAATCTCAGCGTCATTAGAGTACCTATCTTTACAGAATCGGCATTGACTCAAAATCGCATTCTGATGATGATTCCGCAGCCTGTGATCATCGCAGATCGCATTAACTGAACTGGGTTTATAAACATATCTGAAACGCCTGATTTATGTCTTACCATTTAATCAATACTATTCAAAAATTAGGGCATCCTAAAATTCTGGTCCTGGGTGATTTGATTCTGGATCGATATATCTGGGGGAATGCAGAACGTATTAGCCAGGAAGCGCCTGTGATTCTGCTACGGGAAGATGCACAGGAAGTTCGTTTGGGAGGCTCGGCGAATGTCGCTAATATGCTGATCGGTCTTGAATCTGATGTGACCATGGCAGGGGTGGTCGGCAGCGATCTGGATGGAGCCGTTATCAGAGAGGCCCTCATTGAGAGAGGCGTCGATTGTTCAGCCATGATTGAAGATGCCAGTCGTCCTACAACTGTCAAACAACGGTTCATGGGACGCGCACAACAGAGGCACCCTCATCAAATTCTTCGTGTAGACCGTGAAGTTAATACTCCTTTGGATCAACCCACGTCGGAAAAATTACTTGATTTAATTCTGCCGATCATTCCGGAGCACCAGGCTATTCTTGTGAGTGATTATGCCAAAGGAGTTTGCACTCCTGAAATATTAGCGATTGTGTTGAAAGAAGCGAGGAGAGTCGGAGTCCCTGTGATCGTTGATCCCTGCCCTGGAAGGGATTATCAGATTTATTCCGGTGCAACAGCAATTACTCCCAACCGATTGGAAACATCACGAGCCGTTGATTTTGATGTGAAATCACAGGATGATGCCTTTCGAGCTGGCATGCAGTTATGTCGCGAGCTGAACTTGGATTATGTATTTGTCACACTCGACAGTGATGGCATCGCATTAACTCAGGCTGATGGTTTTACAAAACTTCTGCCAACACGCAAACGCGAAGTGTATGACATTACCGGTGCCGGAGACATGGTACTGGCGACGATTGGTGTGGGTAGTGCTGCCAGGTTTGATCCCGTTGATCTGGCCAGGTTGGCGAATGTTGCCGGTGGTCTGGAGGTCGAACAGATTGGTGTGGTGACGATCAGTCGTGAGGAGATGATTGCCGACCTTCTAATGGGATCGCGTGTGACCAGCGAAAAAGTATTACCACTGGAGGAACTGAAGCGACACGTGATGGCACGCCAGAAACTGGGGCAGAAAGTAGTTTTGACTAACGGATGCTTCGACGTCATGCATGTAGGACATGTGACGTACCTGGAGCAGGCGGCCGCCGAAGGCGATTGCCTGATCGTTGCCGTAAATAGTGACAACAGCGTACGGTCCTTAAACAAAGGCTCGGACCGCCCCATTTTTGGAGAAGCCCATCGTGCTTCCATGCTGGCTGCTCTGGAGGGCATTGATTATGTTGTTATCTTTGATGAATCAACGCCCTGTGAGTTAGTTCAACAACTGCAGCCGGATTTACTGGTCAAAGGGGGCACATACAAAAAAGAAGAGATCGTGGGTTGGGAAATCGTTGAGTCTTACGGAGGCGAAGTCAAAGCCCTGGGAATCACACCCGGTATTTCCACGACACAAGTTCTTGGAATCATTCGCAGCAATCAGGAAAGTCAAGCTGTTGCGTCTTCGCCAATTTCCCCCATTGAACCACCGAAACGAAAAGCCGGATGAAAATTGCTGTTTTTTTGCCGAACTGGATAGGTGATGCTGTGATGGCAACACCGGCGCTTCGATCAATTCGTTTCCAGTTTCCTGATGCAGAAATTGTTACGATCCAGAGGCCGTATGTAGCTGATGTTCTGGACGGGCTGGATTTCGTTGATCGCAAAATTTCATGGCATAGCGGACAAAAACTTGCTTCTCGTTTCCATTTTGTGAAGCAGTTGAGACGCGAGCGGTTTGATCTGGCTGTTCTGTTTCCCAATTCATTTCGCAGCGCCTGGCTCACTTTTGTGGCAGGGATTCCGCGGCGAGTTGGGATTAATCGTGATGGGCGTGGTTGGTTATTAACCGATGCACTTCCAGCCAAAGACAAGTCGGAGCCTCATCCCGCCATTGATGAATATTTGCGAATCGCTGCCCACTTGATGGAAAATGGTCAGGCTGAGTCGGATATCTCACTACCTTTGTCACGAGCATTAGAACTTGCCGTGACGGATGCCGATCAACAACGCTGGAGATCGTTTTTGGAAAAACAGTCTGCCGAATTCAAAAGCCGCTCTCTCATATGTTTGAATCCCGGAGGCGCTTTTGGAGCAGCCAAGCATTGGCCGACGGCTCATTTTGCAAAATTAGCCCACCGAATTGCCACAGAATTACAACGGTCCGTGTTAGTCGTCTGCGGACCTGCTGAAAAAGCAGAGGCTCAGCAGATTGTGGAACAGGCCGACCATCCTCTGGTGACTTCCTTAGCGGATGAACCACCTCACTTAGGGCTTACCAAGGCTGCGATTCAGCAGGCGGAATTTCTGGTCACAACCGATTCAGGACCGCGCCATTTTGCGGCTCCCTTTCAGGTGCCCGTGGTCACACTTTTCGGGCCGACTCATATTTTATGGAGTGAAACGTTTTCTGAACGTAGTCTGCATTTGCAGTTGGATCTGGATTGCGGACCTTGTCAGCAACGGGTTTGTCCTTTAGGGCATCATCGTTGTATGAAAGACCTTGGTGCGGATCAAGTCTTTCAGGCAGTCGGCTCTCTCTTAAGTCAACAGCGAGAAAATGCTGCTTGAATCGGTTTCAGGCAGCCCATGAGGCATTCTGATTCCGCAACTTGTTTTGTTCGAGATTCAGGTTTCGACTCTGGTTGGCCCGACTCTCAATATAGACAATCTGCCAGGCCATCAGAGGGATGATTCCCAGAGGCAATATCGCTGGAGACCAGGCTGCGATTGGCAGGAGTAAGCGTTCGACTGCGCCTGTGCCCAGTGGAATCAGCATTAGCCAGGCGATGGATGCCAACAGGGGATGGCAATGTTCTTTATAGCTGACAACCAGTGCCCAACTCACAATGGGAGCAGCTAGCAGGAATGTCAGTCTTTCCGTTCCAGGACCTACCAGTAATTGCCAGCAAACCCAGGTTGTAAGCACACCTGTGAAATATGTTTCGTTAGAACTGGCTACCTTGGCCAGTCTGAGGCACCATAATAAAGCCAGTCCGGCCATTCCTAATTGCATGAGAGTATAAACGCGATCATCTACAAAGGTTCCGAAATGTTCGGCAATGGTATAAGCATCCCGTAATCCTGCTTGCCGGAGCGTGCGGTAGGGACCTGTGAGTAACGCATACCAGTCCTGATACTGTTGAACGACGACTGGTAAGGGGCGTGTTAAAAAGGGAGGGATGAATAGAATCGCACACGCGGTTACAAATCGTCCTGTCAGTTGCCGGGGAAACCGGGCCATTAAAAGTAAGGCCAGTGCCGCAGGCCAGAGTTTAATATGAACGGCGGCTGCCAGAATAAAGGCAGCTACCCACCAGCGCTCCTTTTTAAGGGCAACAACGGCGAAGACAGCCAATGCGAAAACAAGCGAATTACTTTGGGCGGACCAGATGGCACGCGTACAACCAACCAGAGAGAGCATCAGGAAACAGGCTTCCTGGATCTTCGACCAATCACCAGGAAATATTTCTTTTACCAACAATCGCAGCGCATAAACGAGTAGTGCGATATTCAGTGCGGACCATAGGATGCCACCCACTGATGCCGGCAGAATTGCAAACGGGGTAAAGGCTAACGCAAATGTCGGGCTATACCGAAAACCGGTATTCTGAACTTCATTGTCGTACAGACTGCGATCTGACCACCAATTGATTGAGGAATCTGAAAAGCAGGGAAAAACGGATTTATTCACGGGCTGAACAATGAATTTCACACTGACGGCAATCCAAAGCACTGCCCACAAAATCAAAGCTCTTTTGAGCCAGATCGCGCCGGATGTTTCGATAACCAAGGGGGATTTAAAGCCGATTGGATTTTGTGAGAATTGATTCATGCCAGACCTGAGGACTGAGTGTCTTACATGGAAAGACAGAAGGAATATTTTTAGAACAAATAATACAACAAGAGTTTTTATTGCTTTTAGCTGATCGGAGCAAGATCAATCATTTAGCCATCGGTTGCTGAGTCGAACGTTGCAGGCGTTTTCTTAACATTCGGAAGAATCTTTTGCGCTGCCTGCCTGGAGTGAGTCCCAGAGCAGAACGTATACAAATGACCTGAAGGGAGAGTGGCAGGGGGGGGCCTTCATTGATGGGCTGGATTGCCAGACGGTCGAGCATGTAGACGATGGCATTGAGCGGAGAAAGACAAAAGCGAATGCCAACAGGATCAATGAGCCACAACGTTGGTTGTGATTGAGATTCGCTGGCGGGTTTGACGACCACGTTTTCCAGTTTGAAATCCCGATGGCGTAAATGTGACATCGCAAGACGGCGGACAATCATCCCCAGTTCTCGCGCAATCAAACATTGTTCTGAGTGCGCGCAGTCTGAGCCGAATTTCAGCAGCTCAAATGCGGTTGAACCTGCTATGAAAGGCATTTCCAATTGGAAAAAATGATCCGACCGATAGACGGGGGTCACCGGCTGCGGTGTATTCACGCCCGCAGTCAATAGTTTCCAGGCACCTGACAGCTGACGTTGGGGCTGAGACTGATTGAAAAGCGATTTCCAGCGAAGTTTCCAGTTAATTGGCCAACGTTTGAGTGTTGTCAGACCACGTTTGGGAATATCAATCAGCCATACGGAACGTAAGTCTTCTTCTTTAAGACAGCGAATTGTCGTATAAGTGGCACTATCATCAAACAATTTGAAGCAGGAATTCTCTTCGAAATGTAAATCAGACAATTTCACCGGGGCTTTTCATGATTTTGTTGATTGCCCTTTTCGGGATGGCAGAATCCTGCCAAACTCTTGGCAATCTTGATGGAAACAAACTGGTTGATCATAATGAGGATCAATCAAGTCCCCTCTTTTAGCAGGATCGCGCACAGTTGACAATCTTGAAAATTGTCTAACATCCCTGTTAAGTGTTGCGAATTCGGTTTGTAGTATAAAAGTCAGCTTTATGTCGTTATCAGTCATTATCATTGTGAAAAATGAAGAGTCATCAATCCGTGAGTGTCTGGCTTCGGTTGCCTGGGCGGATGAAATTATTGTACTCGATTCCGGCAGCACTGATCAGACAGTCGCGATTTGCAAGGAATATACTGACAACGTTTATGAAACCGATTGGCCCGGTTTTGGGCCACAGAAAAATCGCACTTTACAATACGCCACTAAAGAGTGGGTGCTCTCGATCGATGCGGACGAACGGATTTCTTACGATCTGCAAACAGAAATCAAACGCGTGATCCAAATGCCGAGGCGTTATGACGCCTACTCGATGCCTCGACGTTCCAATTACTGTGGTCGCTATATGAAACACAGCGGCTGGTGGCCGGATCGTGTGGTGCGACTCTTTCGGAGAGGAAAAGCACATTTCAGCGATGATTTGGTTCACGAGCGAATCATAGTCGAAGGCAAAGCTGGAAAATTAAAAGAGCCAATCATTCATGAATCTCTGTTAACGCTGGAACAGATTCTGGACACCATGAATTCGTACTCATCCGCAGGTGCAGAAATGATGGCTGAGGAGCATCAGAAATCTGGTTTGGCAAAAGCGATTCTGCATGGTTTATGGACGTTTCTCCGAACCTATCTCTTTCGTGCCGGTTTTCTGGATGGCAAAGAAGGATTCATGTTGGCCGTCTCAAATGCAGAGGGAACTTATTACCGTTATTTGAAACTGATGGTCATCAATCGCGAGAATCAGGAAGAAATCTGATCATTCCATGGCTGGATTAGCTGTCATAATTACGACTTATAACTGGCCTGCTGCGTTGGAGACCGTATTAGCGGCGTATCTCTCTCAGCAGCGTCCTCCCGATGAATTAATTATTGCCGACGATGGATCAACAGAGGAAACACGCGTCCTCATCGATGTGTTTCGCAAACACGCGCCTTTCCCGGTAAAACATGTCTGGCATCCAGACCAGGGCTTTCGCGCGGGAGCCATTCGAAATCGGGCGATCCAGAATTCAGAAGCGGATTACATTGTCTTTACAGACGGAGATTGTATTCCCACACCCTGGTTTTTACAGCAGCATCATCGTCTGGCCGAACGCCGTTGGTTTCTGTCGGGCAATCGAATTTTACTCTCGGAGAAATTCTCTCAGGAAATCCAGCAGCAAAAGATACCGATTCAATCCTGGAACTGGCGGCAATGGTATCAGGCACGCCAACGCAAACAGATTAATCGACTCTTGCCGTTATTCAAAATTCCTTTCGGGCCCTGGTACCGGCATCGTCTGGCGAAACAGTGGGCAGGGGCAAAAACATGTAATCTTTCCGTTTGGAAGGATGATCTTCTCGCCGTCAATGGTTTTGATGAAGATTACACCGGTTGGGGCATGGAAGATTCTGACCTTGTACTACGATTGATCAGAAAAGGAGTCCACCACAAAGACGCCAGGTTTGCTGCTCCCGTGTTCCATGTATGGCATCCAGAAAATTCGCGTGACCAACTGGAAGAGAATCAAAGACGGTTACAGCAATTGATTGAGACTGACCGTATTCAGGCCCGCGTAGGTATCGAACAGGCTTCATCTGAATGAATTGAAAAGAGGCAGCGGAAACCGTTCACGGAGCTATTCTTTCCGGAAAATCTCAACGAAGAACGCCCCGCGTGAAACACCGTTCCCTTCATCCAGCCAGGTTTGCAGTTTTTTCTGTCCTCGGGGCAACTCAATGGTAAAGGTTGTCGACAGATCTCCTTCTGCCACGCGCTGCTCCTGCTTCTGGTCTCCGATTTGAATGCGGGCGATGCCTTTTTTCAGGGGATGATATGCTGATTCAGGTCGGCAGCGCAGTGTGATTTCATAAGTACCCGACTCTGTGATATCCACAATCCAAAAACCATTGGCGATCGGATTCTTGGCGATCAATTGGTGATTCCAGGGAACTTGCTCAATGGGAGCGTGCCAATCGTGGCAGGTCAGATGTGAGGGATTTTCAGACTGTGATCCAATACCAATCGCGACGTAGCGATTGAATGCGGGAGTCAGGCTGCTCCACCATTTCTCATATTCCGCAGTCAGATACTTGACGACGCCAGCATATTCGGCGGCGACGTTTTTGGTCTGTCCCGGATCATTCTGAATATCATACAGTTCGTCTTTGTCTATCAATCTCCAGCGTTCGGTCATGACTGCAGATTTTCTCCATTTTTCGGGAGATTCAATTCGTTGCGAGTGAACCATTAATGTGCGGTTGCGGAGTTCGTCTTTACTCCCCTTCAAGATCGGAACCAGGCTTGTGCCATCCAGTTTGAGTTCACTGGAGATCGTGAGGTGACAGAGTTCAGCCAGTGTCGGGAGCACGTCGATGTGGGCTGTTAACTGGTTGATGTCTTTTCCGCCAGTTAGTTTTCCTCCTGGCCAATAGATGTAAAAGGGGACCCGGTGGCCGCCATCATATTCAGAACCTTTCGTGCCCCGCAAGCCTGCATTAAAACCAGGCCAACTGTCAAGCATAACAGATTTTCCTTTTGAAAGTCGGCGTTGCTGTTTTTTAGAAAGGTCTTTTTTCTTAGGACGTTGAACCCCGGCTGCGGTTCCATTATCAGTCATGAAGATCAGGATCGTATTCTCTTCAAGCCCCGTTGCTTTAAGATGGCTGATTAACCGCCCCATGTTTTCGTCAATGTTGGTAATCATGCCATAAAAGGGTGCCATGTTGCCTGTAACATTATTGGCGGCATAAGGGGCGCTGTATTTTTTATCAACCAGATAAGGACTGTGGGGCGCGTTGGTAGAGATGTAGGCAAAAAATGGTTTTGATTTATTGGCGTTAATAAATTTCAGTGCTTCGTCAAACCAGATATCCGTGCAATAACCTTTGAACTTTTCCGGCTTTCCCTGACGTTGGTAGGTATCGTCGAAGTAATCGTTTTGCCAGTCGTCAGGAGTTTGTCCCACACCTCCGCCACCATGTTGTACGACCGTTTCGAACCCCTGGTCTTGTGGTCGCAAGGGGTAATTATCTCCCAGATGCCATTTTCCGAATAAACCGGTCTGGTACCCATTACTTTTGAATACTTCTGCGAGTGTGACTTCATTCGTGTCCATCAGAGAACGTCCCATGATGGTGTGCCAGACACCGGTGCGTGTCGAGTAGCGACCCGTCATTAATGCAGACCGCGTTGGGGCACAGGTGGGATCAACATGGAAGTTCGTTAGTCGCAGACTTTTTTGGTAGAGCTGATCCAGGTTTGGTGTTTTGATCATGCGATTGCCATGCGCGGCAATATCCCCGTAACCCTGGTCGTCAGTCATGACCAGGACGATATTCGGTTTCACAGATTCAGCATTCTTCGCAGGACAGTTGGTCAAAAAGACCAGGAAAATCGAGCTGAAGGTCATCAGGTACAAAATTGGTCGCATAGCCTACTCGTCAAAGTGTGATTCGCCTAGGGGTAATCGCCTGAGGGTAATTCAGATATAAATCGATTTTCACGAAAAATATCAAGTTTCCAGTTTAACTATCCGTATCAGGGAAAGGTAGCAATATTTTAACATGTCTTAGATTTATACCGCTTATACGGGGTTTTTGTTGGTGATCCTGGCCCTCATTCCACCAGAAACAGAAAAGAAAAAGAGGGTGAGAACAGTCGAATCGATCATTTCCCTTTAATTCGTGACTACGTTATGATGGGCCGGAATCAAAGGTAGGCCCACGCAGACGGAAAGGTCGTCAGCGGGGCTCTGTTTACATCAGAATCAATTTTAATAACTGAAAAGAGCTATGGAAGCTGGTATTGTTGGCCTGCCAAATGTAGGTAAATCCACGTTGTTTAATGCGTTAACTGCGGCGGGAATCGCAAGTGAAAATTATCCCTTCTGTACGATTGAACCCAATGTGGGGATTGTCAACGTGCCAGATCCGCGGCTGGATATCATTCACGATTATATTCCCACTGATAAGGTGATCCCTGCCATCTTGAGGCTGGTTGATATTGCGGGCATTGTCCGTGGTGCTTCAGAAGGGGAAGGGCTGGGAAATAAGTTTCTATCACACATTCGGAATGTGGACGCTATTCTACATGTCGTCCGTTGCTTCGAGGATGGCGATGTAATTCACGTCGAAGGCAAAGTCGATCCTATCAGTGACATCGAAACCATCGATATTGAATTAATGCTGGCCGACATGCAGTCTGTTGAGTCTGCCAAATTGAAAGCAGCAAAAACAGCGCGATCCGGAAATGCGGAAGCCAAGTCACGGTTGGTTGTCTTGGAAGCGTGTGCGAAACGGTTGGAAAATGAGCAACCCATTCGTGGTCTGTCTTTCGATAATCCAGATGAACAGAAGATTCTAAAGGGGTATCAGTTTTTAACAGCCAAGCCGGTACTCTATCTGGCTAATGTGGATGAAGACGATGTTCTTGGTGAAGGGGAATTGGTACAACGGGTTCGGGAACGTGCTGCTAAAGAGGGAGGCGATGTCGTTGCCGTTTGTGGTCGTTTGGAATCAGAAATCGCGGAGCTGGATGAAGCAGATCGTAAAGAAATGCTCGAAAGCGTAGGCTTAGAGGAACCGGCATTGGCAGTCGTAGCCCGCGCCGCCTATCGCACTCTGGGCCTGCAGAGCTATTTTACAGCCGGGAAAATAGAAATCCGGGCCTGGACCATTCCCATCGGGGCGACCGGTCCTCAGGCAGCGGGAGTGATTCATTCCGATTTTGAGCGGGGATTTATTCGCGCAGAAATTTATTCTGTGGCTGACTTGGAAGAGTACAAGTCAGAGAAAGTGATTCGTGAAGCCGGTAAACTTCGAGTAGAAGGCAAAGAGTATATTATGCAGGATGGTGATATCTGTCACTTCCTGTTTAATGTCTAAGGCAAAGGGCCCGGTAGGATTTCGAGGGCGCCTGAATTTTTGCCCTGATCGAAATAGGATCTGCTTTTTCGAGAACTCTTGTCTGGATTGACTTGTCTTATTTCAGGTTCTCTTCGGGAATTCCGATGAATAGGCAGTCGGGCCACTACTTTCAGTTTTTTTAGAGATCAACATTATGAGTCTGTTTCGTCCCCAAGTTCAACAGATGGCGGGTTATACTCCGGGCGAACAGCCTCAGGAGTCTGGCTGGGTCAAGCTGAATACGAACGAGAATGCTTATCCGCCATCGCCTCGTGTCAAGGAAGCCGTACAGCGAGTACTTGATGGGCGATTGAACATTTACCCTGATCCGCTTGCGACGGAATTTCGGAAAGTCGCTGCGGAATTATTCCAGGTCGATCCGGACTGGATTCTACCCGGGAATGGCAGTGATGAAATTCTGACGATCCTGATGCGAACGTTTGTAGATCCGAATGATCTGGTGTCTGCACCTTATCCCAGTTATACACTTTACGAAACGCTGGCAGAAATTCAGGGAGCCCGATTTCAAAAAATTCAACTCAATCCCGACTGGAACTGGCCAGTGGCGGATACGCTTGAAGCGGCGGCTAGGAGTAAAGTTCTGTTTGTGCCCAATCCGAATGCCCCTTCCGGAAATCGCTGGCCCGATGAAGACCTTTTATCATTGATTCCTACGCAGGGAGTTCTGGTACTGGATGAAGCTTACGGTGATTTTTGTGACAGACCACACCGTTGTGAGTTATTGAAGGCGGGTTTCGGCGCAAAAATTATTGTCACCCGTAGCTTGAGTAAGTCATACAGTCTCGCCGGAATCCGATTTGGATTTGCAGTCGCGCAACCGGAACTGATCCGGGGCATGCGGAAGGTAAAGGACAGCTATAACTGTAATACGCTGTCTCTGGCTGCAGCGACAGCAGCGCTGAAAGACCAGGAGTGGATGCAGGCAAACACGGACAGGATTCGTTCGACTCGCGATCTATTAGTGGCTGAGGTCAGAAAACTTGGTTTTGAAGCAGTGGACAGCCAGACCAATTTTGTCTGGTGCACCCATCCAGATGGGGAACATGAGCGTCGTTATCAGGAATTGAAGCAGCGCAAAATTCTGGTGCGTTACATGAAGTTCTCTCTGCAAGAGGGGATTCTCGACGGGTTGAGAATTACAGTGGGAACGGATTATGAGATTCAACAGGTGATTGGTGCCTTGCGTGAAATTGGCTGAATAATTGTTAAATCAATCTCAGTTTCACTTTTACCGAGGCGCGGTTAAAGCGGTTATGCAATTCACACCGGTAAGCACCGTATGAATCAGCGCCAAGTCTGCCCGGGGCTCTGATGTGTTTTTGAGAATCAATAACCGGGCTGTAAGATTAGAGAAATGAACTATTTTGTCCTTTAACACACGAGTTCCCAGAGATGAGCCGCAAAGCATCAATCAAACGTGAGACCGCTGAAACCCAGATCGAATTGACTTTGGAACTGGATGGCACTGGTAAGTCAGATATTCAGACAGGCATCGGTTTCTTCGATCATATGCTGACACTGCTGGCGCGACATGCGTTGTTTGATTTGACGATCAAAGCAAACGGCGATTTGGAAGTCGATTATCATCACACGGTAGAGGATGTGGGAATCTGTCTGGGGAAAACTCTCAATGAGGCATTAGGTGACAAGCAGGGGATTACCCGCTACGGTTCATTGACTGTGCCGATGGAAGAGACACTGGTGACGACCGCACTCGATTTGAGCGGTCGTACCTGGTTTATCTTTCAAGTCGAATTTCCGACAGAGAAGGTGGGGCAGTTCGATACGGAACTGGTTCGAGAATTCTGGCAGGCGTTTTCATCCAATGGATTATTAAACCTGCACCAGGTGTTGCATCACGGCGCAAATAGCCACCACATCGCAGAAGGCCTTTTTAAAGGGACAGCGCGGGCATTACGACAGGCAGTGACAATCGATCCTCGTCAACAGGGTATCCCTTCTTCCAAAGGCATACTTTAACGCGCGGCGAGCATGTTGCCGTGCTTAAAAATGAACCGCTGTTGTGCGGATCTGGAGCGCTTCACAAACGCAAGTGTCAATGTTCGGTAATCTATCCCAGTAGAAAAAAACGAATTTATTTTTCGTGCGCTTTTTCCTCTGATCTTTGTTGACTCTTTGTGAAGAAAAGTTAACCTGAGAATTAACTTTGGTTTGTCGCGGTGATGCAATCAGTTTTAATTTAAGACTTTTGACCATCGCTTAAATAATCCATCGTCAGTAAACTTATTATGATTACCATTCCGACTTGGACTGTTTCCAGTCAAAACCTAAATAGACATCTTGGTCTGCTGAACTTGATCTTTTGAGAACATTTTCACAACAGACACAGATGTTTCAATCACTCATCGCAATTTGATTGATTCTGTTTGTATCTGACCTGTTCGTCATATATGTGCCCTCAGCCTCTATCTTCTTGCGGTCCTGTTGGTCGTCTGGTTTTTGACTGATTCGATTCTGGATTGGTGTCGTTAATCATCATAGGGGAACTCCCGGAAAAACCGCTTGTGCCAATACGGATGGCAACTTGGGTTGTTTTGACTGCCGAGATGAGAGTGGCCTATATGTGTCAGCGGCAGCCTAGGACTTGATGGCTCTGTACGGATTTTGAGAAAGTTGGTTGGTAGTCAAATCTATTGTGATTGAAGCTCACAATTCTTGTTTTCGGGAGTTTCCTTTTTTTTCAGGCAGCAGCCTGATTCTGGTCGGCGATTTCATAGAGCAGCGAGTTTTTTTCTTTACCCGCTAATACAATCGCCCCCGTGTTTCGCAGGCAGTACGCCATTTTTTGTGCAAGCCAGCGCGGGATGCCGGCGGCTTCTGCTAAATGCTTTGTATCAAAAGGAGCAGGAAGTTCTCCCGGAATCAAATTCAGCAGGTCAGCCGCGGTATTCAATTCAATCTGTTCTTCTACCGAACGTAATACCCGATCTTGAACCCGGTAATCTTTTCCCCTCCAACGACGCGGTTTTTTAGCGAGACGATGCTCTTCCTGAATTGTCAGTGCGACTTCCAGAGTCAGCCGCGGATGCGGGAATACGTTGGTAAAGTGGACCATGTCTTCAAACAAATCAAAAACTGAGCCCCGCTGTGGACTAAAACGAGACGAAACGGGTTTGCCGTTTTTTTTCTGTCGCTTGACTAGATATTTGCGGATCGCGATCGGCTTGACCACATGCACATCGTAGTCTTTTAGAAGGCATTTGACTTTATCTCGAATGGCGCCCAGTGAACCGTGCTGAATCTCTATAAGTCGATCGCCATCGACGGCGTCAATGCGGTAGCAACCCAGTGTTACCTCTTCGCAATCTGCATTCGGTGCATAGAATGATTTCAATTGGCGATGCAGGGAGGTTTCCATACCAGTTGCATGTTCTGGTTAGTGTGAGATTGTGTCCAGGGGAATTGCTTATTCCGGAGCATGTTAAGAGAGACCAAAATTTGTGTCTATACGAATCTCAAATGAAGAAAGGCTGCTCACCAGATACGGTCAGCAGCCTGAACAAATTTCAAATGAATAATCGTGCTCGTCGAATTAAGAGTCAATCACGGTCAGGCGACCTGTACTGTCACCAAATGAGGTGACAGAGGCACCAGTACGGTCGAGCATCGAAACAAACAGGTTGCTCAGTGGGGTTTCCTTTTTCACTTCGTGATGGAAGCCGGTTTTGATCGTACCGCCACCTTTGCCCGCAAGAATGATTGGCAGATCGTGGTGGCTGTGACGATTTCCATCGCTGATGGCACTGCCGTAACAGATCATGGAATTGTCCAGTAGATTGCTGTTCCCTTCCGGAGTCGATTTAAGACGATTCAGGAAATATCCGAACTGAGACGTCAGGTATTCATCAATTTTCTGGATGTCAGCCATTTTCTTATCATCGTTGCGATGGTGTGAAAGTTCGTGATGACCCGAATTGACGCCAACCATTGGATAGGTTCGGTTGCTGCCGGCATTCCCCACCATGAACGTGGCAATGCGTGTGGTGTCGGTCTGAAACGCCAGAACCATCAGGTCATACATCAGGCGGATGTGTTCCTGCAATTCGCTGGGGATTCCATCGGGCAGCTTCATTTCCGGTGGCTTGATTTTCTCCTGATGGGTACTGCGTTCAATTCGCTGTTCGATCTCGCGGACACTGGAAAAATACTCGTCGATTTTTCGTTTGTCATTTCTGCCGAGTTGTTTTTTCAACCGATCAGCGTCTTGCTTGACCAGATCCAGGATGCTTTGACGATCTTTCAGATGGAGTGCACGCTGTTTTTCTTTTTCAGCTCCTCCACCGAACAAGCGTTCGAATGCCAGTTTGGGAACAATTTCTTTCGCGGTCGGAGTCGAAGGGGTTCGCCAGGAAATATTGGACGAGTAGGCACAACTGTAACCGGAATCACATTGCCCTGCGTTGCGTCCCCGAACGAGGCCCAGTTCCAGAGAAGGGAGTCGTGTCTGATGGCCGACCTGCTGTGCGGCGACCTGATCGACAGAGACACCAGCTTTGATGTCAGCACCACTCGTTTTTGTTGGATGGGCACCGGTGAGATAGACGGAAGCACAACGGGCATGGTCGCCAGCACCATCTCCCAGAGCACGCGCATTGATCTGAGCTAAACCGGAAATCACATTGATGTCTGATTTCAGATTCTCAAGCGGCTTTAATGTTCTCGGTAACTGATATCCCGCGCCCGTAGATTCAGGGGTCCACGAGGGGACGATCACACCATTCGGGAAAAAAATGAAAGCGGTTCGGACTGGAGGCTTCGCGGCGACTGCTGCAGAGGCCAATCTTTCGTGAGGCTGCATGATGTCCAGCAATGGCAGCGCCATTGTCGTTCCGAGACCTTGCAGGAATGTGCGGCGTTTCAGGAGATTAGTCATTTTGAACCTCTTTTACGTTTCAGGAAGGGGTCGCTGGTGACAATTTCGGTGACGAGTGCCGAAAAGCGATAACCTCTGGTGGTAAAGTTCGCGGTGATTTCATCAATCGCGCATTTATCGTAGTATTCGACTCCGCGACCAATGGCATAGGTGAGCATCTTCTCTGTTAAAGATCGGCAAAACCCCTGTTTCCGCTCTTCCAGAATAGCAATTAATTCTACAGGACTCTTAAAAGATTGACCACTGGGCAATTGGCCAGAAGAATCGATTTTATGCTTTCCTTCTTTAGTTCTCCAACGCCCGATTGCATCGAAATTTTCAAAGCCCAGCCCTAAAGGGTCCATCTGATCATGACAGGCCGCACAGCCGGGGAGTTTACGGTGTAAAGCCAATTGATCTCGTAAGGTGGCATTGGGCTTGGCACTGGCTGATTCTTCCAGTTCGGGTACATTCGGCGGTGGTGGAGGGGGAGGGGTCCCCAGAATATTTTCCATAATCCATTTACCTCGCTTAACAGGAGAAGTCCGCCCTGGATTCGAAGTCAATGTTAAGATGCTAGCTTGTGTAATCAGGCCTGCGCGTTTCGTTTTGTCGAGGCTGACCTTCTGGAATGCCTCCCCTTTGACTTGATCATTACCATAAAACTTTGCCAGACGCTCATTCATAAACGTGTAATCCGCGTTGATAAATTCAATGACGCTACGATCTTCTTGCATGATATAAGTGAAGAATTCTTCGGTTTCGCGGCGCATGTCTGCTTTCAATTGCGTATTGAAAGCACGGAATTTTTTGGGGTCGGGAGTCAGCTCTTCCAAGTTTCGCAGGTTCAACCATTGTCCGGCAAAATTATCGACGAATGCAACCGATTTGGGATCGCTCAGCATTCGCTTCACCTGCACCTGTAATGTGCGACGATCGTCAAGACGGCCTTGTGCTGCCAGATCAAACAATGTCTGGTCGGGCATACTGCTCCACAAAAAGTATGAAAGCCGTGAAGCAATTTCATACTGGTTAATGACCTGCACATTGCTCGAACTAGCGCGAGGGGAATTTTGAATGCCTTCGATCCGAAACAGAAAGTGTGGTGAAACCAGAATTGCCTGAACTCCCACTTGAATTCCCTGCTCGAACGTCCTGCCGGATTTTATCCTTGCATTGACAAGTTCGACGACAGGCCTGATTTCCTCCCGAGTGACAGGACGACGGAATGCTTGCGCGGCGAATTCTTTGAAAATCTTCTCTGCACAATATTGAACAGATCGCCCGTTTCCCGGCGTGCAGGTGATAATTTTGTGATGCGAGGCAGGCAGGTCGTCAGGCAGTTTTCCCAGCGGTCCCCGGAAAGCAACCTCGTTGACATACAGATTTCGATCTCTTTTCTTTGGCGGTCCTTTTGCATCGTAAAAGTCATTCAGAAAAGAGATCGCGAGAACGTGTTTGCCTTTGGGTAACGCAATGGCGCGAGGCATCGTATATGATTCCGGAGAATTTCTGTTCGCCTCCACATCAAATGTTTTCAGCAGTTTGCCATCCAGTTTGACTTCCATTTTTGCCGCTTCGTTTCCGGCTGGTGTCGATCCTGCAATGATACGAAATTCATATTTACCGGGCTGTTTCAGATTAATCGTTCCCGAGAGTGTGCCCCGCGAATGAAATCCTGCGCCGCTCTTTCTGATCGCAACAGCGCCTGCTTTCTCGAATTGTTTCTCCGAAATTTTCTTCCAGGGATAACTGTCTGTTGTATTAGCGAAAATTGCTTTCTCTGCAATCTGTTCCGCAGCGTCAAGATATTTTTCCATCAACAGTGGTGGCAATGACAGCACATCACCAATATTATCAAAACCATAACCGACGTCATCCGAAGGAAAGTTTTCAGCAGGTTGAAAATCGATGCCCACCAGATCACGAACCGTGTGATTGTATTCATTGCGATTCAAACGTCGGATTGTGACGCGACCAGGATCGACATCGCCTGTGCAGTCAATTCCGTACAAGGTATCGTCAAACCAGGCCAGGACGTCTTCTCGTTCCTTATCGGTTGGCAGCGTGCCGGCGTCTTTGGGAGGCATCGATTGAATCTGGATTCGCTGGACGATTTTTTCCCACGCTTCCCGCTGCTCCAGAATGCTGGATCGGGTCTTGTATTTTTCGAGAGCCAAACCTGCTTCCGCTTCTTCACCCGTGTGACAATCAAGGCAATACTTCGTGATGAACTGTTTGACTTGTGATTGAAACTGTTTTTCAGATTTCGCGACGGTTGGTAGCTCTGCGTTTGCCGAAACAGCGGTCGTCAAAAATAGCACGCATCCCAGGAAATAGAACATTCGCCCGGAACGTTGATGTTGTAAGAAATGGAAAACGATCTTGATCATTCGCATTACAGTCAAACCTTACGGTGGGGTACTCAGGGTGATTTCTTTCGAATGGTTGGAGGCCGAAAGTGGTGAGCGCGACTATTGCACACGATCAAACTGAGGCAGGTTATTATCAGACAGGATTCTTTACATATAGAGTAACCTCCCAAGAGACCGCTTTGCAAGATCATTCGTCACCGGATCTCTTGTTATCAAACGATTTTATGATGCAAGTGCCTGTCTTCCTTAATTCTACTCCGTGCATTCTGTAAGAGTTTCAATATTTTGGTTTATTAACTATTTCAAGGGAAGTTGATCAATCCTATGACTGCTGCATTGCTGGTTATTGACAGCGTCTTTCTCTGTTTGCATCCTTAATAATGAAACCAACTGTCCTTGCGGGTTTTCTCCGCATAAAAGTACATATGAAAACATTTTCGGTACTGAACTGATGAATCAACGAGAGCTCGCAAACACGACAGTACGATTAATGCTTCTGCTGCTCTGCTTAATGCTGCCAGCGGGGTGTTCCCCTGATACGATTGAAAATTATCCTGATCGTCCGATTTCCATCATCTGCCCCTGGTCAGTCGGCGGTGCGACAGACCGAACCTCACGTCAGTTGGCTGTGTTCCTGGAACAGGAACTGGGAGTGCCCGTCAATGTGATCAATGCGACAGGCGGTCGTGGAGTGACCGGTCACAGTCGCGGCTTAAAGTCCCGTCCCGATGGGTATACGCTGGCGGTGGTTACGGTCGAACTCAACATGTTGCATTGGCAGGATCTGACTTCCATTTCCTATCAGGATGCCATTCCCGTTATGTCACTCGTCGATGGGGCGGCTGCGGTTTTTGTGAATAACGATTCACCGTTTCACAACATGCAGGAACTTCAGGATTTTGTAAAACAGAATCCCGGCAAACTGACGGCCACCGGAACCGCCAGTGGTGGGATCTGGCATCTGGCTCTCGCAGGCTGGCTCGATTTCAGTGGTCTGGATGCAGAGGATATCAAATGGATTCCCATGAATGGTGCAGGACCCTCGTTGCAAGAACTGGCCAGTGGTGGCGTGGATCTGGTGTGTTGCAGTCTGCCTGAAGCGAAGACACTCTATGACTCGGGTCAGGTCCGCTGTCTGGGGGTGATGGCGGAAGAACCTCTGGCGGAATTCAAAGAAGTTCCCACTTTTATATCACAAGGCATGAGCTGGAATATCTCAGGTTGGAATGGGCTGGCGCTCCCATTGGAAACGCCTCAACCAATCGTTGATAAAGTTTCGAAAGCCGTCCAGAAAATTACCAGTGGCGAGTCTGTTATGCAGGGAAAAACATTTCCCGAGTTCATGCGGGCTGCCGGGTTGAGTACGAGATATCGGGCTAACGACCAGTTCGCACAGTTTTTGAAATCGAATGATCAAACGCTGGGAAAACTGTTGACGAGTGACGCGTTTGCTCAGATGTCTTCGCGGGGAACAGGTCCGCTGGTCTTTCCGGGACTACTCGCAGCAGCCATCTGTGTGATTTTAGTTTGTCTAGGCGTTCAGAAAAAAGTTCATGCGCTCGCGCCGGATGTTTCCAGCGACACGGTTACAAAAGCAGGAATCGTGAATACCGTTCTGGTTCTGTTATGTATCGTTGCTTATTTACTGTTTGCAGAAAAGATTGGTTTTATTCTAACAGCCGGAGCGATTCTGTTTCTGTTGTTATGGAAATTCGGAACTCGCTGGTGGATGAGCGCCTTAATCACGGTGCTTTTTGTACCGGGAATTTATACGTTGTTTGCCCAGCTCTTACGCGTCCCACTGCCGCGAGGCATTTTTGGTTGGTAACTCTCGCGAAGTGATATCGTTCTTATTCAGATCAGTCGTCAAGCTCATTGAAGTAACAACATGGAATCGACATTCATCACCGCGCTACAAAATATTGCCTCACCAGAAGTGCTGCTGGTGATTTTCCTGTCAGCCGTCTACGGTCTGTTTGTAGGATCGATTCCGGGGCTGACGGCTACTATGGCAGTTGCGCTGTTGATTCCGCTCACGTTTTATCTCGATAATCTCTCGGCGATTGCCGCGATTGTGACTCTGGAAGCCTGCAGTATTTTTGCCGGCGACATACCCACTACATTGGTTCGCATACCGGGGACCCCCTCCTCGGCTGCTTATACGGACGATGCGTATTCCCTCACCCGAAAAGGCCTGCATGAAACATCATTGGGAGTTTCGCTGGTCTTTAGCGTTGCCGGCGGCTTGTTTGGGGCGCTGGTTTTGATCCTGGCTGCCCCGCAGTTAGCAAAAGTGGCATTTCAATTTACAACCTATGAATATTTCTGGTTGTATGTGCTTGGCTTGAGTTGTGCCGCCATCGTTTCTACGGGGTCGCGGCTCAAAGGGGCGCTCGCTTTGATGATCGGACTGATGTTCTCCACGGTCGGCTTGAGTGAAGTTCACAGCGTCCCCCGATTTACATTCGGCTATGATGAATTGTTTACCGGCATCAATTTTATTCCCGCGATGATTGGTCTGTTCGGCCTGTCTGAAGTCTTCCGGAATTGTCTGACCTCAAAGACGGATGAAGAGGTCAAACAATTAGAATCGACAGTGATTGCTGAAGGCGATCATTCTCTCTTCAAACATTTAAAGCCCGTGTTTGGTGGAGTACCGACTCAACTCTGGAAACGAAAATTCAGTTGGTTTCGATCAAGCTGTATCGGCTCGACGATTGGCATGATCCCCGGAGCGGGCGCCGATATCGCCGCCTGGATCTCGTATGCCGTCTCGAAAAAATTATCAAAGACTCCTGAAGAATATGGAAAAGGATCACTCGACGCGGTAGGCGATGCCACGAGTGCAAATAATTCGGCGCTCGCGGGAGCCTGGATTCCGGCACTGGTTCTGGGTATTCCCGGTGACTCTGTGACGGCAATTGTGATTGGCGTATTGTTAATGAAAAACATCACGCCCGGCCCGGCGATTTTCGAAAATCCGGACCAACTGGTTCTAGTACACGGAATTTATCTGACGTTTATTCTTGCGAACCTGCTGCTGATCCCGCTCGGCTTTCTGGCCATTCGCAGCGGTTCACAACTGGTACGCGTGCCCCGCCGAATTCTGATGCCATTGATTCTGATGTTCTGTGTGGTCGGCTCGTACTCCATTAATGGCAGCTATTTTGATGTCTGGGTGATGCTGGGCATGGGGATGATCGGGTTTGTCCTCGAAGTCTTTGCGATTCCACTCGGGCCGGTGGTTCTGGGCATTATCCTTGGCGGCCAATTAGAGCAAACCTTTGTGCAGAATTTAACGAAAGACGACACCTTCCTCTCGTTCTTCAATCGTCCTATTTCCGCAGGGCTCGGCATTTTCTGTATCGCTCTCTGGTTGGTGCCTTTGGTCATGCCTCTCATCAGAAAGAAATGGCAAAGCGCCAGTTAGTTGCCTTTGATCACTGACTCGTTCTATCTCACAAAGTGAAGCGTGAAATCGTTACGAAAATAAATTCACTTGATTAATTCGCGTCTGTTTCAATGTGAATTCACCCACAGATTGCAGGGGATTTATGATCTCTTGACAGCCTCGCGCCGATCGTGAAGATTCTCGCTGAGAGTCGCGCGCGTGGAAATTATTTTGGTATGTAAACACTTCAACAAATGCTGATTTTGTCACTATCAGAAACAAGACGTTTTTCCATTTTTGTCTATGCACATACTGCAGTTGTTCCGGATTTACACCACATATTTGGGCTTTATCAACACGTTTCGCGCACCATTCGTCGCATATCGGGTCTCCATAGTCGACGTTGATCGCAAATTTCTGCCTTGCAGCGACATGAGATCTGGTTGACAGCTTCACGCCGATCGCGAAGATCTCTCTCACAGGAAAGGCACTCAGACAAATCAAAACAAGACTTAACAGGAATCGCATACACGGCTCTCCTTAATCATGAACTCTCATAATCAGAAACCGGATCGCCAGACAGAAACAATCTGTCACGTACCTTTATGCATCCGGACGATGAATGAAAATCGTACCCGATATGCGCGTGAGAGGGAGAGATAAACATTGTGAACCGGACTGCGTATGACCGTTAAGCAGCACGCTCTTGCGTCAGAAACTGACCAACGCGAATCACTCCCAGACTGATAAATGCCAGCGTCGGCAGCAGCAGCGGCATTAAAAATCGCTCACCAGCGGCGATGGGCAGATACCAGGCAAACGCCAGCCAGAACAGCATCATCCAGATGAAATACAAGCGACGCGCCAAACCTGTTTCTGCCAACAGACCCACAATCAGAAACGGGATTGCTAACAAGCCGAAGAACAGCCGCCCTTCTGTAAACGGGAGCGGCCCCAGACTCCGCAGAAAAATGAAAACCTCCCAGAGTAAACCTTTCACTTCTCGCTGAATGATTTCAGAAACCGAGTGCGTCTGCCAATAGGCTTTGGCGGCTTCACGCAGACTACCTTGTTTCGCCAGCGCATGCGGTTCCGTGAATTCATCTTGAAACATCAGATACGAATTCGCATTAAACGTCGGGCTGCCGTACACGCGCGCATTGCGCACGAGTAATGGCGAAGCGAGCAACACGAAGCTCGTGAGAACGAGAGCCAGACTGCCGAAGATCGTTTTCAGAGGCACCGTTGACGCTTTGGACTGGTCTGCCTCCGCTGTCTCGGTATCCGCAGTGGCATTTGTTAAAGACCGGGGAATGCAGCGGTACCAGTTGACAGCATATGAACATAACCAGATCACAAGCCCCAGTATCAACAAGAGGGGCGTCCCTTTCGTCAACCAGGCCAATGCGAGTAGCAGTCCTATCCCGATCATAGACAGACAGGGGGTTTTATGAGACTGCCGGAGATCGGGCAGTCGTAACACAATCAACCAGAGACAGGCGATGAATACTAAAAGTAACCCCTCACAGACCACGCGTCCCGTCAATTGACAGTAAGCGGCGTTCACACTGATCAAGAACCCGGTCAGTCCGCCAGTCAGATATCCGTACTGTCGGGCAATCCCGACAGAGAAGAGGAGCAAAGCCAATATGCCGAACATTGCCGACAGACGTTTGCCCGTTTCATAATCGGGGGAGAAGGAAATCACTGTCACATAGAGCGGGTGCTGGTTCGCTTCCAGGTATTCTCCTGCAAACAGTTGTCGAATCAAGCCGACAGCCCCCCCTGATTCCTGAACCGTTTTTGCTTGTGAAAGAAAAGCGGCTTGATCATTGTTCGCCGGCGCGGGTTGCTGCGGGATCAGATTGATCATCAGCACGAAATAAACGATGATGGAAAAGGAGAGTAGCAAACTACCCGACCAGTGATCTGCCGGATTTTCCGACTGCGAAAAATAGGTGTTGAGCTTCTTCCCCTTCTGAAGCACTCTGTCCCAGAAACGGTTCGGCACCAGGCAACCGGTAATTCCGAGCAAGCCAGCGATGATACTGCAGGCAGCCGCCACCGAAGCCAATGATGGCTGTTGAACGAGAGCAACCCCTTTGAGTTGCATGATTTCCCACAAAGCCAGACCTGATAAACAGGCGAGGGTGCCTGAAACCAATCTGAAAAAGAGAGTGTTCATCAGATAATCATACTTTCTGAAGTTGGCGGGCTAAAAAACAACGATCACTGGAAAACGTATTTGAGCAGTCCGGAGTGGTCTCGAATCTTGGATTATTGCATGAAATGGCTCTGAAAGGCGACAATAAACGCTAATTCGGCCTAGGCTTAACTTGCGGAATGATCTATCTTTCGGTCTGATAATCATAGCATATTGGAACCATTCTGAAATCACAGAAATGATCAGAACCAAGATTTCAGAATTCGGGAGTATCGAGTAACGTGAATTCAGTGATTGCCTATCTGCATTGGGATATTAACCGCGTCCTGTTTCAACTTGGCCCGATTAAGATTCATTATTACGGCCTCTTTTTCACAGCCGGTTTCATCTGTGGCTATCTCATCCTCCGCTGGATTTATCAGACGGAGAAGCGAAATGTCGACGATGTCGAATCGCTGCTGATTTATATGGTATTAGGTACGATTATCGGTGCCCGGTTGGGGCATTGCCTGTTTTATAATCCGATGATGTATTTGAAGGACCCGATTCAATTTCTGCAAATCTGGAACGGTGGTTTGGCCAGTCATGGTGCAGCGATTGGAATTACGCTCTCTGCCTGGCTCTATTCACGCAGGCATCCAGACCAGCCATTATTGTGGTTGTTAGATCGTTTAGCGATTCCCGTGGCACTGGCCGGCTTTTTTATTCGAATTGGCAACTTTTTCAATTCGGAAATCCTGGGCCGCGTTACCGATGTGCCCTGGGCGGTTGTGTTTAAAAATGGTCAAGGGTTGGTATCGGCTGAAGCGAGAATGCAACCACGACATGCCGTCATGCTCTACGAATCATTCTGTTACGGCTGTATTTTTCTTGTACTGTGCCTGCTCTACCGAAAATATCGATCCGAAACGCCACGTGGCTTGCTGATTGGCCTCTTCTTTATCATGGTCTTTTCGGCCCGGTTTGTCTTGGAGTTCTTTAAATTACGACAAGCCGAGTTTGCACAAAGTTTGCCTCTCAGTATGGGGCAGATGTTAAGCATCCCACTGGTGATCATCGGAATTATCCTCTTACTTTATCGCAAACCCGCTCAGCCGATTGACAGCGATTCTACTGTGGAAAAAGGATAAAGGTCGTTTTTACTGATCGTATAGGCACTTTCCTCAAGTTAGATCCCTCCGCTTCAGGCGTCTGATATAATGAACAATCTACATGGAAAGTGTGTTCTTATGTTTATATCCTGGGCTCGTATTGCCTTAAATCACAGATCCTTGTAAAGTTCGCGGGCATAAATCTCAGATTTTACTAGTGAGCAGGTCGAATTCCGTATTTGGGATTCCGGTGTTTTTTTTGCAACACGAAAGATCGACTCCGGTGTATAATGAGATGCAGGCTTAACTCGCTTTCTGCCGAGAGGTGGCTTTTTAACTGAATTGAGGCGATTTGTGGCTCTCACTGATATTGATAAAAATTTGCTCAGTCGCTGCCTGGCAGAAGAGCCGGGTGCGTGGAGAGATTTTGTAGACCGATTCATCGGTTTATTCACGCATGTGATTCATCATACCGCCCACGCCCGCAGTATTCGTGCTACCGATAATGATGTGGATGACCTGCTTTCCGAAGTCTTTCTGGTTTTGCTGGCCAACGACTATCGGGTGCTGCGAAACTTTCGCGGTAACAGCTCATTAGCAACTTATCTGACAGTGGTCTCTCGTCGTGTTGTAGTAAAAAAAATGGTGGAACGCCGGATGGCTGAAGCCTTAGGTCATGTTTCTACCAAATCAAAGCTCGAAAATATTCCCGAAGAACCAGCGCATCAGCAAGCGGTCGACGATCAGGAAGAGATCCAGAACATGATCAAGCAACTGCCACCCGCAGATGCCCAGATTGTCGAGCAGTACCACCTGCAGGGGAAGTCCTATCAGCAGATCAGTTCTGATCTGGATATTCCTGAAAACTCGATCGGCCCCACGCTTTCACGGGCACGGAACCGAATGCGGGAAAACAAGTCAAAGACACGCACGCTCTAAGCATGTGTTGATTTCTCCTTTCTCTGCGAGTGTTTTAACAATTCTTTACCGATTCGTTACGGGGACACGGTATTGTGATTTCCATGTATGATGGCGATCATGTTACGGATTCTGGTCTCGTCCCTGTCCCTGTTGTTCGAACCCTTGTGGCGGCGGACCGGGTGGTCCAAAACCGGGTGGTCCGGGACCGCGTCCTGGTGGTCCATGTCGTCCGGGACCGGGGCCACGTCTCTGGAAACTGGGGTCAGGCGTTCCTCGATAATTGCGGGGAATAAACGGAAATTCTTCTGTGATATAATAATGGTAGGTCCCTTCAGGGTAGTCGGGAGTTACGCCGAAGCGTCCATTGCATTCATCCAGATCACCTGCTTCAGCGACATACTCATAGTCGGCGACAAACGTGCCATCATATTTTCCGGCAGGGCCCTTTGGTCGATTGCCTCGTTTGATCTGATAGCTGGATTTCATTTTTCGAACTTCACTTTTGAGATCTTCCGCGTCGGCATAACCGTACTGTGAATAGATCGGAAATCCATCGGCGGCAACTCCGATCAGTGTTACTTCATTGGCTTTTCCCAGCTTTGAAATGAGTCCTTTCGGCAAACCGTGATAGTGGTAACCGCCCGTCGGCTGGACATGGGCGTTGCTCTGATCGAGACCCAGGTTGATTTTTCCCGAAAGGGCCTCGTAGTTCCAGCCGGAGCTACGATCACGGTTCCAGAATTCTGCTGTTCCCGGGTCGAACACAACGCCATTTATGGCGACGCCAAACGGGGAATGAGAGAGCGGCGTAATATTTCTCGCGATTTTAGGATTGGCGGGAACGCGAAACTGATAGTGCTGTGGCCTGATTACATTGGGATTATTTCGGTTCGGGAAACGCCCTGGTTGATGGTCGGGAATCCCGTTGGATGTGATATAGCGGTAATTTCCCTTGACGACAACCTGCACCTGATTGGTGGGCCTGGGACCAAAGCCGGGAGGTGGAAAGCCAAACAGGGGGACTGAACTACAGAATGCGATGACGGAACAGAGTGTCAGCAGTCGAGTTTTCAAAGTAACCTCTCCCTCTTTTTTCAGACGTGATCCCGCTGGGAAAATTCACACCGAGAAAATTCACACCGGGAAAATTCACGAATTCTTCGTATATGAGTAGATAACGAGCGACCGAGTGAGAAATCCACAAGATATTTGCCAGTTCTGGAAAAAAAGATGCCAAGTGTCGAGTGCGAAAATCGCCGGTTATCTTCACTTGAAACTGGCGTTCTGTTGACAGTTCCACCTTGGCGAACAAAAATCGACATAATGAAAGTTCGTCGTCTCAAAAATGAACGACACTGGTTTCTCTCATTCACGGATTGAACCGCCCCCCAATATGATTCTGCGGAATCTGGAAACGGATTGTAGTCATGCAAACCAAACGAATCTTTCTCACGTTTGCGCTCCGATGTTCTCTGTTGCTGCTTTCGATTGCGTTCCTGGGAGCGTCGACGACGCTTCAAGCACAATCAAAACCGGTCAAAACAGGATTTGTGAACGCTGTTTTTAAAGACGCTGCCGGCGAACATCGTTACGGGGTGTTTGTTCCCAAAAGCTATTCGCCTGAAAAGAAGTATCCGGTGATTCTGTTTCTGCACGGCGCTGGTGAGCGTGGCAATGATGGTCTCAAACAGATCCAGGTGGGCTTAGGGCCAATCGTAAAGCAGCAGGCAAATGACTTTCCCTTTGTCGTAGTCTTCCCACAGGCAGAGAATATGAAAGAACTGTTGCGGGGAGGCTGGTTGGCAGATACCAGCGACAGTAAACGCGCGCTACAGATTCTCGATACCGTCATGAAAGAGTATTCGATTGATCCCCAGCAGCAGATTCTGACCGGCTGGTCGATGGGCGGTTACGGCGCCTGGAGTCTGGCAGCCGCGGATCCACTACGCTGGTCGGCGGTAGCGCCCCTGTCAGGCGGCGGGAAAACGGAATGGGCTGAGAAGCTCAAAGAAACTCCGATCTGGGCCTTTCATGGTGCCGATGATCGCGTCGTTCTTCCCGTGGAATCAGAGCAGATGATTAGCGCGATCAAACAGGCCGGAGGCACGCCGCACTTCACGTTAGTTCCCGATGGCGGACACGATGTCTGGAAAGTCGCTTATACACGGCCCCTGTTCGACTGGATGCAGAATCCCTCTCGTGCCATGGATTCTTCTGCCCCCTTGCTCGTTAAGCCGGATCAGAAACCGCTGGCAGAGTTCGACCCCGAAACTCCGTTTGTGCCGGCCTTGATCATTGATGACGCCGTCTCGGTCCGCTTGGGAAATCGATTCCTGCAAACATTGGCCGACGCGGTTCCGAGTATGGTTCCGAAGGATATGCTGGAAGGCACGATCAATGACATCTACGACTCGACTTACGCACAAGGCCGCAGCTTCAGCGTACAGTTTTCAGGGATCTCCTATCGAGGTGAACTGGCCCGCGCCGCCGTCGAAGCGTATGCAGCAGACACATTGAATATTCAACTGGGCATTCAAAATGTCGATCTCTATATCAATAGTACTTATGTCAACGGAAATCGGCATGCCGCCGTCGCGGGGCCCATTTCTGTCAGTATCGGACATCAGAAACCCGTCTGGTTGAGTTTTGATGTGAAACCTTACATCAAAGACAATCGACTCAAACTCCAACTCTTGCGCACACGATTTACCATTCCGCAAGATAACTGGTATGTTTCCGGTCCCGCAGGCGTTTCGACGCGGGGGATCGGCATGACTTCGGAAAAGGTTTCCAGCGGTCTCATCGACGGAATTTACGGCAGCAAAGGACGTATCGAAGAGGAAGTGAAAGCCATTGTGCCGGGGCTCGTGGATGAACTGGAAAAACAACTCAACTTCGACGAAGCGACTCAAATTGTCAACGCCATCTGGCCTTTACCCGTGTATCATCCGCGGATGAAACTGGGCGCCAGTCAAGTCGTCACGGACAAGCAGGGGATCTCACTAAGCTTTGAGCTCAGCGTCGCCGCTCTGGACTCTGATGCACAGAAAGGGAGCATTCAGCGATTGACTGCGATCGGAAGATCGGTTCATGATATTCCCAAAGTGACGGAATTGCAGGTCGGGGTTGCCCCCAGCATACTGAAACCATTAACCGAGATGCTGGTCGCCGCTGATGTGGCACGAATTCCGGTGCAGGATGTGCCCGGCCACTCTTTTGCATTATTGGCAGATCCCAAAACATTACAGCAGGTCTTTCCTGATCTGAAACAGTATGGAAACGATGTAAAAATCTGGTCGGAACTTATTTTGACAAAGCCGATTCAGGTGGAAGATACCGGCAAATCAAAGACGGCCGGCGGCAACCAGTTCAAGTTTGTTGTACCTCAGGCGGCGATCTCGATGGCGATCAAAAACTCGGCTGACGAAAAAGCCTGGGTTCCCTACGCCGAGTTTTCACTTTCAGTGAGTCAGAAAGTCGAGCCGCAGATTGTGGATCGCAGTTTTTCCAAACGGGCGTTGCGTCTGGATTGGGAAGGGGCCGCGCAACTCAGTGGAAATGCCCGCTACGCCCCGGAATATAAACCGCAGGCCACCACGATCAACCAGGAAAAACTTCGATCCCTGGTACTAACCGCCTGGACTGACTGGACGAAACAGGGGCCCGCTTCCCTGGCGGAGATTCCTGATATCGAACTCGGTTTCGGTCGCTATCGCATTAAGTCGGTCAACTGGTCAGCACCAGAGTTAATGGCAACGTTTTCGGTCCCTGAACTTAAGATTACGAATAACACCAAGGTCGAAATGGATTACGAACTGAAAAGCCCGTACAGTGATTGGGGGGGACCTTATAAATTGAAGCCGGGAGAATCTCATGCCTTCGATGCGGCGACGCCACTCATTTATCGTCGCTTGATTAATAATCGCATGCGGGTTTACACATTAGCCGCTGGTTCACATTATGAATTCGATCCAGCGAATGGCGATCAGAGCGGCACACTCTTCGAAGCCTCTGATAACTGATCAGTTTTCTTCGGCGGAACTCTTGATCGTACTGACGTTGATTTCTCTGAGCGGGAATAAAGTCTTTTCCAGTAGAGTGGCTGGGGAGATTCCCGCGATGAGGATCAGCAGCAAAGCAGGGCTGAGTGCGAGCCAGACGAGTCTGCGATTTTCGTTCGGCAGCATCTCGTTCTGGTCATCAGCAGAAAGTGGTTCTGTTTGCTCTGTTTTCACTAGCTGCCAGAAGGCGCGAATCAGCGCCAGGTTGAACAGGAGTGTGCCCAGCAGATAACACGCAGCGAGGAAAATGTTCTGGTTCGACAGGCTCCAGAGAAATTGAAACTGCGACGTGAATCCCCCCAGGCCGGGCACGCCAAGCAGTGTCAAGACTGACAGGGCAGCAGCGCTGAACAGAAGCTTGTCGGTACGGCTGTTTGTTTGTGGAGAAATCAGAGGCACGATCAGCAGCAGCAAACAGCAGGCGAGTCCCTGAATAAGGTTCCAGAATATGAAATCTGGCACAGTCGCAGATTCCGCCGCAAATAAGACGGTCAGAGTCAACGCAGTCTGCCCGATCAGGAACCAGACAGTAATCTGTATTAGATCGTTGCGGAGGCTGGCAATCACTGCTGCGATCAGAAAACCGCATGTTCCCCAGCCAGCCAGTACAGCATACAGGCTGGTGCCAACGGCAAAATTTAACGGGATCATGAATCGAATCATGCCGTAGATGCTGATCTTTGTGATCAGCGCCAGCAATACCAGATACCAGCCAACTGGATCGGGCGTTGAGAGACGCTGCACTGGTTTCAGATTCAACCACTGTGTCAAGCCGTAGTGCACCGGAAATAGAGCCCCTTTGATCGTAAAGCCCGTCAGTAATAACAGAAAGATCCAAGGCGAAGTCGTGCTCCAATACGCTTGGGCAATAGGGTAGAGCCCGACATCATCGACGGTTCCCTGTAAAATCGCATCAAACTGAAACGTGAGTGACTGTGGTGTTTCCAGCAGCACGCCCTGCATCCATGTATAAGTCGTAGCCGCCAGGAGCAGACCGCCGATGATGAATCCATCACCGAGAAATTGCAGGTACATCGTACTCTCAAACATAAGTCGCCAACGGGAACCGCTCCAGAGACGAATTAAGCAGAGCATCAAAAACGTCGTTAGCAGCAGAAACGTAATGAAGCTGATCAGGTCGTGCGAAACCAGAAGGCCTGCCAGCATCGCTTGCAGAAGCAATAGCAGGAAATAGTGTAAGCGTGAAGCTGCGATGATGCGATTCGAAAACAGAACCAGAGCAGGCCACAGACAGGTCGGCAGCATCAGAAACCAGACCGTGGTGGGATCAAGGGCCCATTTGAAGGTGCGCGGGGAGACTGCGTCTGTGGTAGCGTCTGTTACGTTTGGCAATTTCACGGTCACAGATATTGCGCGGATCGGTCGTAATTCATTTTCGTCCTGCAGCAAGGGAGCAAAGCTGACAGCGCCCAGAATCAAACAGGAGACCAGCGTATTGGAAAACGCGGTCCAGCGATTGAATTCCAGCCCCCATTTCGAAATACCCCACCCAAAACAGGCGCCTGCCACTGGCATGATAACCAGTAAGACGGGAGACAGGGAGGTGATGGAATTCAGGAATGAGTTCATGAGAGGCTCTGAGCAGGCATTGATTTCGCAACCGAGGAAAGGAACAGGAAACCGCGTGTTTAGATTTGCAGTACCATCAGCACAATGATCAAAATGGAAAGGGTAAACAGTAACACCAGCGTCTGAAATGCCGTCTGGCCATTTTGCATCTGTTTCAGGATGAGTCCCCAGTAATAAGGCGTCTTTTCCAGAGAACTTCGACTGAATCGGCTGAGTACCCAGTCATCCAGCAGAGAGACGATTTTCGCAAAGAGGTGCAGCGGACCAATCAGCGCCCGATTCAGAATCGTGAGCGAATAATAATGAGACTGTCCCAATTGGATCAGTGCAGACCGCGGGTGCTCTGTTGAGACTCGGGAGTTTGATTTAGAAGATGTCATCCAGGCCAGAATCACCGACACGATGATCGTCACACAAAACAGACTGCAAAAGAACCAGTCCCGATCGAAAGGATTCTCGTTTGCTTCTGTCAGCAGGGCTGGCCAGATTTGCTGGGTAAACGGAAGCGGGAGGAAAAGAGAGGCACTCATCAGACAAACAAAGAGCGTGATGATCCAGAGCGGAAAAATGGAAAATTTCTGAGGCGCAACAGCCGACTCCGGTCTGATATCAAGCGAAAAATAAAACCGGGACCACCCGAAAACGTACCCCGCAACAATCAGCGGCATCAGCCAGACCAGGAATTCCTCGCGAATCTCAGTTGCCGCGGCTCTGGTTGTAATCAACGGGTTGAGCATCGTACCCAGGCCGACAAAAGTGGAAAACAGCAATAAGAGAATGCAGACCTTGATTGCGCCCAGAGACTGCGTTGGCTGCGCGCCGTTTTGCAGCCGACGGACAACCGGTATCAAAACCGAAATCAGACAGGTCTGCAGCAGAATTATCGCAAAAATCAAGTGCAGTGAACGGGTTGGATTCATGCCCAGCATTGCCACCGCGATGCCGGCCAGCGTTGCGGAACTCCAGCACAGAAAACGGTCAAGGTGCTGACCACGCGCGAGACTGATAGATGAAAAGACGGTGAGTAAGGCGGACACGGTTCCAATTTGCATCAGCAGCCCTTGATTAGCCGGGACTGCGAGAAAAAAGGGGGCGCAGCGGAGCAATAAAAACAGGCCCGCAGGGATCGCCAGCAGGTTCAATGCCGCCAGTGATCGCGTACTCCAGATACGTTGATGACTCAGGATGAGCGCGGAAGCAGGGAACAATCCCAGTCGGGGCACAGCAGCGAAAAACAGAGCCGCTCCGATACCCGGCAGTGCTGCCGAGTTCTTCGCCTGTACCGCTTGAATCACCTCGGGATGCAGACAGGGGAGAAAATCCAGAGTTTTGAAGTTAGTTCCGATTAAAAACGTCGCCAGTAACAGCATCCCATCTGAGAACGCATTCCAGCCCCACCAGTGTCTGCTTTGTTTTTCAGGCGGTATGTCTGAGTCAAACGGGGATTCATGCAGCAGGTTCATGCCCATCGACAGCATGAACCAAAACAGGAGTAATTGCAGGAAATTCGTCGCAAGTACGATCCCAACCGTGGTGAAGAAGCACAGTAAAAACAGGAGCGAGGAGAGATATTGGCTGGAATCGGGAGCGGGCTTCGTTGAAGAAACATCGTTCAACAGCAGGTAAAACAAGGACGCCGCTGAGACCAGCAGATAAAACGAAAGGCTGAGCGGGTCGAACAGCACACCCACTTTTAATGTTGTCTCTGTCGCACTCGAAAGTGAGAGCCAGTGAATCAAGGTTTGCGAATAAGTTTGGCTCTGAATGGTAGGACTGAAAAAAAAGACTGAGATGAGAGCAGTGATTGTGGAGAGCGACACGCCGATGAGTGCCGGCCAGCGGGGGTCGCCTTTCAGAATGCGAAAACCAACCAGCGCAGCGACAATTACCATCACAAACGGAATGATCAAGCTTAGTTGAAGTAACAGCGTGATCGCCTTATCCACCAGCGTGCGTTCCTTCCTGATTTTTCGGGACGTTGAGCGGCTCGCCGGACTCCTCTTGCTGAGTCGCCTTCCGCATTTGAAAAACCAGGGCGGCCAGCGTACACAGTAAGGTCATCACCATAAACAGGATGATCAGAAAGTAGAGATTACCCTCGCGAGAGTCTTGATATTGACCATAAGATGCAAACACCAGGCCGGCTCCCTGCAGCCACAGAAACAGTGAAAGAACTGTCGCCAGTGCATTCCGCTGGAGTAGCATACCCAGAAAACCGAGCACAATCAGCGTGATCGCGATGAAAAGATGATTATGCAGCAGGGGCACGGAATGTAGCAGATTCATCTCAGTGAAACTCCCCATGGTCATCTTGAATGGTGAAATCGGTCGCCGACGGATCTGTAATCAGGCGGGAGATTCCCACAAATGAAACCGCAACAAACAGCGTTAATAAAATGAATGTGGGCCAATGCTCTGTTAAAATCGTCTGAACCAGCCCTGTTTCTGCGACGGCCGCTGTTTTTTTCTCTGTTATCGTGTGTGTAGACGTGGGACCCCACTCCCGATGCACGACCCACAAACAACCGCAGAGCAATAATCCACAGGCCAGACAGGAAAGAAACGGTTCGCGGAAGGGATGCTCCTGGTCTATGACGTTGGTACGTTCCCTCTGATTCGAAACACCATAATACAAAAACAAGAGCACACTGCCTCCCAGAATCAGCCAGCACAACAGAACCAGAGGCAACATGTCAGCCTGAATGAATAACAGTCCGCTGGTCAGAAAGGAAATCGTCGCCGCCGTCAGAGACCATTTCAGATCGGATGACAGAACCGCCGCCGCTGCGGAACTCAACACAATCAGCCCCGTTAAAAACTGGCTGACCAGAATCACAATTTCTTTGGGATGGCTGCCGAGTTCGTCGGTCAGTGGTTGTCCAAACCAGAAAAATAAAACCGCTAACGCAAACACAGACAACGCCGGCCATCCCCATCGAAGTGGGGGCGCAGTCGCGTCTGGTGCCTCCGAGTGTGTACTCAAGAAGCCGTAAATACCGGTGATCATCAGCAGCACGAGAACCGCCAGCGTTAAAAACAGCAGGTTGTCTGCAGTACCAGGCAGGTAAAATAAAAGTTCGTCTATCACACGTTTGATTTCTGAAGAGAGTTCGAAGAATTATTCCTGAATTGTCGCCGTCGGTTTTAAATGATATTTCGGTAAAATAAATCCGGCCCAAATCGCCAGCAGACTGAAATTTAGTAACACATGCATCAAATGGTCTGACATTCCTAAAACGTGAAACGCAAGAAACGAAGCCGTCAAAGCGGTTAGTGAAAGCCACAACGTCAGCTTCCAGAACGATTCCGCAACGAATCCGCCGTGTGTATCAAAATGGTTTCGCAATCGGACGACAATCAAAAGTAAGATCAGAGTCATCACAGGCAGCATGCAGATTCGGATGATTTCTGCAGGCGAATTCTCTGTCTCGACCGGTGAAAAGCAAGTACGGCTGCCGATGATTGTTAATACGATGATCAGCAGACTGATCAACATTCGAAACTCGCGAATCCAATTCTGGACGGGGTTTTCAGTGCGAGCGCGAGCCGTATTGCTCAATAAATAAGGACCGATCAAAGCAAGCAGCAATGCCAGGCTGCCCAGCGGTTGCAGCAACACAAGCCACATCGAAGAGACAGCGCCCGTTGTGGAGTCGCTATTACCAAGCGGCAGGTAATACGCGACCGCCGCCCACGCCAACAGCGCCGGCAGCCAGAAATAACTGTTGAGAAAGAACGCAGTATGCGCGTTTCGTTTTTGTTCGGTAATCGTCAGGCAGACTTCCCCCGCCACATGTAGTAACAGCAGCAGCCCCAGAAAAAGCAGCGGCGCAAAATCACCAGTGATTAAATCGGGGCCTGCCATCAGAGAAAACGATCTTTGCGAAAGACTCTCTGCAAAGAGGGGGAGGAGGATTATCGAAAACAGGCAGCAGATTAACGAGACGAACAACAGACAACGCTGCGACAATGTTCGAACCTGATGTTGCGCATACGAAATTCTGTGCAGTGAAGCAAGCAGAGTTGCTTTGATTCCTGCCTGCGAGGAGTGAGACACCGCTCCTGCCAGATAAAGTGAGGCAGGCAGGAAGAACAGCAGTAACAGCAAAGGAACCATTATAGCGACTCCTTCGGTATTGTTGGCGGCTGAGAAGCGGGTTTCAATTCAGGCGTTTGTTGTTCAAACCGATCGGGAGACGCTGGTTTATCCACAGGGAGTGGTTTTGGAAACGCCAGCATGCCCGACCAGAGTGCCATGCACCAGATCAGAAGCAGCAAGCTTCCCAGCGTGTATGTCACCGGATTTTGGAGCGGCAAATTTCGAACAGCAATTCCCAACACGAGCAGCAGTGTGGGAATCACGATCAGCGTGCTGGTGAAATTCCAGAACAGCCGTGGTGTCTGCGCAGTGGGAACCGTATTGGCGGCTGAGATTCTCGTTGGCTCGCGAAATACCGATTCCGGCGGTGTTAAAACGCGGAATCCCATTTTGATCATGAACCACACAACGAGCGCGCAGCAAGCGGCTATCAGAAAATAAATCAGAAAGGCAAACCATTCCATGGCGGACTTTCAGGGAAGTGATCGTGTACAATCGGAAATCAATAGAATGACAAACAGCGTCACCACGGATTTTAAGTGAATTCTCTGCCGCTGCGAAGTGTCTTTGCTCCTGCAAATCTTTCAATTGAAGAAAAGTAATGGCCTCTGATGCTTTACATGATTCGATTTCGATTGAAAAATTACAAAATCTGGGCCCGAAGAGCGCTCACTGGCTGCAACAGGCCGGATTCAGACCCACGGTGATCTCATGCAGCCAGACGCAGTTGCCGCTTATCTGATGGTAAAACAGCAGCAGCCGCGTTGCGGTTTGAATTTGCTCTGTGCCTTACGCGGGGCACTGACTGGCGTTCACTGAAGTCAACTGTCTGAGAAGACCAGACAACAGCTTCGCGCAGAGGCCTTCAACGAATAGAAACAAAGACGATGCATCCGGAATCCCGAACTCTGATTTTTGTCTATGGCACATTAAAACGCGGCTTCTGCCGTTCTCATCATCTGACCGACCAGTTCTTTCTTGAAGCAGCCGTCACTGTGCCTGGCTATATCATGTATGATTGCGGCGAATATCCCGGGCTGGTGATCGATGCCGCGGCGGGAGTCAGCATTCAGGGAGAATTATGGAGCGTCGATGAACGGGGAGTCGCGATCCTCGATGAAGTCGAAGGCGTTTCCGAAAACTGGTTTTCGCGTCAGCAGATCGAATTACAGCACCCTACCATTTCAGAGACTGTCCAGGCCTACTACTTTCAGGGTGATGTGACACGCTTGCGCTCTTATGGCAGTAACTGGGTGAAAGAAGCATGAAATTCCAACTTACCGGGTTGTTATTCACGACCAGAGTGCCAAAAATAGACCAGCATCCTGATCGGAAGCGCTTCACAAGCCCGAACTGAATTTGGAAGTCATTCATGTCATCGCAAACGGCGAACAGAAGAAAACGATCTTACGCATCCCTGAATGAAATGGTCGATGATGCCACGCGGCTGACCGCTGCTGAGGCACCGACAACGGGCAACTGGTCCAAAGGTCAAATATTCGAACATCTGGCTCGCTTGATAGACTTTTCACTGGATGGCTTTCCATTCAAGATATCCTGGCCCATTCGCATCATCGGAATCTATTATTTTAAACCGCGGATTTTCAAGCACGGCATGTCTCCCGGTTTTAAATTAAAAGGCGCGACGAAACAGGCGTTAGCCCCCGATCCGCTCGAAGATCAGGCAGCACTGGAGCATTTGCAAAAATCGGTTCAGCGTCTCGAAACAGAAACTCAGCGTTGTGCCAGCCCTGTCTTTGGCGAATTAACCTGCGATGAATGGAACCTGACGCACCGTAGACACGCCGAACTGCATATGAGTTTCATCGCCGAACCCTGATCTCATTTGTGTTAGATACGGCTTCTTGTCGTGATCATTCCAAATAGGAATGCCTGTCAGTAGAGGTCAGAACATCCTGCGTCTATAATTCCGCTGCGAATGTCAGAGCTTATGGACTAGTTAGTGCCCTACAGGAAAGGTGTGAGATGTCAGACACAGATGCAGTCAAAGTGGTCATCGTAGGCGGAGTGGCCGGCGGTGCCAGTGCCGCCGCGCGTGCCCGACGCTGCCATGAAGGGGCAGAGATCGTTCTGTTCGAGAAGGATGAATACGTCTCGTTTGCCAACTGTGGTCTGCCTTATTTTATCGGCGAAGAAATCGTCGAACGGCAGAAACTGATCGTCGCCACGCCCGAGCTGTTCAAACAACGCTTCAATATTGACGTGCGCACGAAACACCTGGTGCAATCCATCGATTATGAGCGAAAAACCGTCTCCGTCCTGAACCAGCAAACCGGCGAACAACTGGAAGAATCCTGGGATCGGCTGATCCTTTCGATGGGAGCCGCGCCGATTGTCCCACCGCTGCCGGGAATCGACGCGAGCAATGTCTTTACGCTGCGGAACCTGAATGATGCGGATCTGATCAAAGACTTTATCAAACAAAATCACTGCCAGCGCGCGGTGGTCGTCGGTGCCGGCTTTATCGGCCTGGAAATGGTAGAGCAGCTTCATCGCTTGAACATCAGCACGGAGCTGGTGGAATTACAACAACAGGTGCTGCCTCCGCTCGACCCGGAAATGGCGCGACTGATCCAGAATGAACTGACCGCGCATGGCGTGAAAGTGCATTTGGGAACCGCCGTCGAAAAAGTAACCGTTGAAGGAACCGCGGCGGTAGGCGTTGAATTAGGGAACGGGATCTCGCTTGCAGCAGACGTTGTGATTCTGGGAATCGGCGTCGCGCCTGCCATTGGTCTGGCAAAAGCTGCTGGCATTGAAATTGGCAACTTCGGCGGTATCTCAGTCAACGAATTCATGCAAACATCGCGCCCCGATGTCTATGCCGTGGGAGACGCGGTCGAGTACATGCACGGCGTTTTGGATCATCCCCTGCGAATTCCTCTTGCCGGTCCTGCGAATCGCGCGGGACGCATTTCCGGTCAACACGCGGTCACATCGAACGCTGATGCGATGGTCTCACCCGTCGGGACGGCCATCGTCCGCGTGTTTGGCTTGACGGCAGCCATGACCGGTTTGAATAAAAAATTCGCTGAGAAATCGCAACGCAAAAATCGTTCGGTCATTGTGATTCCCAAACATCACGCCGGCTATTTCCCGGGCGCCGAATCTCTGTTTTTCAAATTGACCTATGACCCGGAAACCGAACAGATCTTAGGCGCGCAAGCCGTCGGCAGGGAAGGCGTGGATAAACGCATTGACGTGATTGCCACCGCATTAAAATTCCGCGGCTCCATCCGCGATCTGGCCGGCCTCGACCTGGCGTATGCGCCTCCCTTCGGTTCTGCCAAAGATCCAATCCACATGGCGGCGTTCGTTGCCTGCAACGATCTGGATTCGCTGACCTCGATTGTTGAAGTCGATGCCGACCTCTCTGGATTTCAGATTCTCGACGTCAGATCATTAAAGGAAGTCGAAACTTTCTGCTTCCCTGAAATTACACACATCCCCGTCGACGAACTACGTAGTCGTCTGCACGAACTGGATGCATCCCAGCCAATCATCACAGTCTGTCATACAGGGCTCCGTGCTTATATCGCAGCCCGGATTTTAAAACAGTCCGGCTTCAAAAACGTCCAAAACCTCACCGGCGGCATGCTCATGCAACGCCATGCCCGCCCCGAACTCTTCGAATAAAAACACCCAAAATCAACTAGAATTAGAGCAAAAACCAACTTGAATTAGAGCGCCCGTGTGCCACTGTCGGCTGGCCCGACAGTGCGCGAAAAACCATCCGCACAAGAGTCTCGTTACCCAAAAAAAGCGGCCCCGTTCTCCCCTCCGACAACAGCAAAAATGTTCGATCAGAGAATAATTCAACTAAAATCACAGAAACGTTTCGATCTCTGTATGACCACTCTATAATAGAATCTTAAAAGTGGCTTCAGGCTGGGCGGCTGCGGGCTGGTTCGTTCCAACATAACGATTACGACAGGAGATCATCTGATGAGAATGAGCTTCGTGATACGATTACTTTTCATCTTCCTGGCTTGCCTGGTGCAGCCACTATCCGCCGCCGAACGTCCCAACATCATTCTGGTTTTTATCGATGATATGGGCTGGGGAGATTTTTCGTGCTTCGGCAATACTGAAGCGGCCACACCCCACATTGACACCCTTGCTAAAGCAGGGATTCGCTTTCAGCAATTCTATGTCAATTCTCCGATCTGCTCACCATCGCGGGTTGCCATCTCTACCGGCCATTACCCTCATCGTCACCGGATTACCTCCTACCTCGCCAGCCGCAAAGATAATAAACGCAGAGGAGTGGCGAATTGGCTCGACCCCGCTACACCTATGCTGGCACGTTTTCTGCAACAGTCGGGTTATGCGACCGCGCACTGCGGGAAATGGCATATGGGCGGTCAACGAGATGTGGCCGACGCACCCGCCATTACGTCTTACGGCTTTGATGTTTCACTGACAAACTTCGAAGGGATGGGTGCGAAACTGCTGCCTTTAACAGAGACGCCGACAAAAAATGGGGGCGTGAAAAAAGGGCGAATCTGGGAGGATGCCACGCGTCTGGGAGAACCGGTCGAATGGATGTTGCGTTCACGAATCACCGGCGGTTTCGTCGATAAGGCAATCGGGTTTGTCGACGAGGCTCAGGCAAAGCAGCAGCCGTTTTATATTAACGTCTGGCCCGATGATGTACATACGCCGTTCTTCCCGTCTCTGGAAGGCTGGGCCGACTCCAAACGCGGCCTCTATCTGTCCGTACTGGAAGAAATGGATCGGCAGTTGGCGCGTCTGTTCAAACGCATCAGGAACGATCCCGCCTTGCGCGAGAACACATTGATTCTCGTCTGCTCGGACAACGGCCCTGAAATCAATGCGGGTTCCGCTGGTCCCTTCACGGGACTGAAAGCGACCCTGTTTGAAGGCGGTATCCGTTCGCCGCTGATTGTCTGGGGGCCAGGTTTCATCGCTCAAGACCAGCGCGGCACGATCAACGAAACTTCCGTCTTCGCCGCGATCGACCTTGTGCCGTCACTGCTTTCACTGGCCGGAGTGTCAGTGCCAAAAGAGGTACACTTCGATGGGGAAAACATCGCGGACACACTCATCGGCAAGTCAAAGCACTCCCGGTCGGCACCAATCTTTTTCCGTCGTCCGCCGGACCGCAAGCATTTCCGCAGCTTCAAGGATCTGCCCGACCTGGCAGTCCGCGAAGGCAAATGGAAACTGCTTTGTGACTACGACGGCAAACGTCCCCGACTGTACAATCTTGAAACCGATCCTGCCGAATCGAAGAACCGGGCCGACCAGCATCCCGCACTGACCAGCCGACTGATCGCGGCCACACTCCAGTGGAATCAAACCATGCCGGCAGACGCCGGAGATCCAGGTTTTAAAAACAAATCGAGTGCCGAAGATCCGACGAACTGAATTTCGAAAACGGCTCGTCGGACAAGTAAAAAAGAAACCGACTTATTTCATTCACTCAATCAGCAAGCGCTTTCAAAACTTCTTTTGCATCGGCACGGCCTCTGTGCGTCATGCTGATTTTTGCAAACTTGATTTTGCCATCCTTACCAATTACGAACGTGGAAGGATACGCGGTTTCGCGTTTCGCATCCCACCGTAGATTGTAGGCGTTCGTAAACTTGTAATCCGGATCGATTAAGAAATGAAAGTTGTCCGGCAGACTTTGATCGCGAATGAACTCGTCGGCACGTTTTGCCAGATCTTGAGCCGCACCAGGATACACTAACAGGACAGACGCGTCTGCTTTTTTCAGCTTGGCGGCATTCGCAATAAACTGGCCCACCTGCCGCGTACATACGGGACATTGATATTCCGGATATCCACGCAGCACTAGCAGCACAACAGGGCCTTTCTTGAGCTGATCAGAAAGTTTAACCTGCTTGCCCGCTGGGGTCGCCAACTGGAAATCTTTGGCCGTATCTCCCACGGCGGGTTGCGCTGCATCCTTCTCTGCCGCACGTACATTGGTGCTGATGGTCGTTGATGTGAAGAACGAAAATGCCAGTGTAAAAAGGAAAAGACGGCGGACTAATTTGATCGTGTTCATGAAAGTGGATCCTAACAGGGAATCAACATATAGGAAAATCGAGATGTGTTCACCTCAACCGGTATTTGCATTAATATCATAGCAATGAATACCGGTCTGACATCCTGAATTCTGAAATTATATCAGAACCGCTTGTTTCACTTCAATTTCTGCTTTGAGAGCCGCTGGATTTTCCTAAGCCGAACCAGACTCCTGTGCGCGGCCGGGATAATTGGTATGCAGCGCTGCCATCACTCGTTCTACTTGCTGCTCAAACACAGTCTGATCTGTTTCCCAGTTTCTGAAATCAGCAGTTAATCGATCACAGAGGGGGGCTTTCGCTTGATGCTCCCAGGTATCAAACAGATGCTCGTCCAGGCTGAGTGGGAGCAGGGAATGAATCAGGACTGTATCTTTTTTGTATTGACGGTCTTCGTTTTCAAAAGCGTCTGCGATTTCCTGATTGACCCAGTCACTGGTTAATGAATGTTTTGAAGCACACAGCAGGACTTTGTCCCAAATCTTCAGTCCTCGATCAGTGGGGGCTCCCGGTCCAGCCGACTTTTGCTTTTCATCCAACCAGCAGCGAATTCCCCGGCCCTGTAGCGTATCATACAATCGACGGGCGAATACTTCGTCTTCCGAACTGAAGCTGATAAAGCAGGAAAAGAAATCGACGGCGGTACTGGCAAAGTAGCCATTCACATGCGAAATTACGTCATCGGGTAAACCGCAACCCAGCAGAAACTCTTTCGGAATCTGGCCTTTGGACCACATGAGCGTGTTGACGCCAATCGTACTCGGGCCCCAATGGACGACTGTCTCCAGTCCGACGGCTCTGGATAAATCGACTTCGACCCATAGGGTATTCCGCGAGTAAGCGCCGTTCAAATTGGCTTGTCGTAAATTCGCGCGGTGCAAGTTGACCCAGCTTAAGTCGGCACCGCTCAGATCGGCAAAACATAAGTCGGCTTTTTCCAGATTGGCCCCGACCAGATTCGCACCGACGAGATCCGCACCGCTCAGGTCTGCTCCGACCAGATTCGCCCCTCGCAAATCGGCTCCGACCAGATTCGTTTCGGTCAGGTCGGCTCCACTTAAATCTGCACCACTCAAATCCAGTTTGACATCCGAATTCTCAGTCCGCCAGCGATCAATGGCCACCGCGCCGGTTTTAAACACATCTACATACTCAGAATTCGCCACAACCGCTCTCCAGATAGAACTAACATCGACATTAGGCTCTCATTCTGACAACGAAACCCATACTATGCAATTGCCTGCACGACCGATCTGTCGACTAAGTCAGCACTCTGTTCGTGAGGTTTCTTTCGAAATCGGCGAAAACCCTGGAAATTCGGCGGGCGTAAAGGAGCGTTAACGATAATTACGGTGGCAGAATGAAATTCGGAGCGGCGCAGGTAAGAGCGTCGTCAAGCAGACATCATTAGTACGGTCGGAACCATGTGTTCGACCGTAAATGAAGCTGACTCCTCTTCGTGGCTTTCGTACTTTTCGTGGTAGAAAAAAGCCGATCACAGCAGCACCGTCGGACAAGCCCTGCGGTGGCACACAATACCGGAATAAGAACTCGACCAATCAATTCCACTAGACCGCGTCGAATCAATCCCAGCCTTCGATCACGATCTTGCCAATCGAGCGTCCTGTTTCCAGCTTTTGATGCACGGCTCGCAGATTCGCAGCGTTGATCGGCGAAAGCACTTCGTTCGCTGTGCTGCGCAGTTGACCGGCGTCGATCCACTTGGACACCCGATTCAGCAGGCGATGCTGCTCAATCATGTCCGGCGTTTCAAACATCGAACGCGTAAACATGAATTCCCAGACAAAGGTAGCCGATTTGGTTTTCATCATCGACTGCGACAGCGGCTTTACGTTTTCCACGATCGAGACAATCTTGCCTTGAGGTCGAATCAGATCAACGGCGGACTCCCAGTGCTGGTCCGTATTGTTAAACAGAGCGATTGAATCGACATATTCTAAACCCAGCGCTTCGATCTGTGGACGCAGCGGCTCATAATGATTGATCACATGGTCGGCTCCCAGATCCTTAACCCATGTCGTCGATTCAGGCCGTGAGGCGGTCGCGATTACAGTCAGCCCGGTGAGTTTTGCCAGTTGAATCCCAATCGATCCCACACCCCCGGCACCACCAACAATCAACAGCGTCTCACCCGCATTCGCTCCTTTGACATCCAGTTCCAATCGATCAAAAAACGCTTCGTAAGCCGTGATCGATGTCAGCGGAAATGCCGCCGCCTTTGTGAAGTCGAGCGATTTAGGCTTCGAAGACACAATCCGTTCATCAATCAGTTGAAACTCGGAATTGCATCCAGGCCGCGTGATATCACCGGCGTAGAAGACCTCATCCCCCGGCTGGAACAGTTCGACATCCGCACCGACGGATTCGACAATGCCGGCTGCATCCCAGCCTAATACCTTCGGCTCCGGCTCTACCTGATCCTTGGGTGCCCGAACTTTTGTATCGACCGGATTCACGGCAATCGCTTTGACCGCGACCAGCAGGTCCCGTCCCCGCGGTTCCGGTTTTTCCAGTTCCACATCGACCAGCGATTCAGGATCATCAATGGGCAGGTAACGGGTCAGTGCAACAGCTTTCATAACGAGATTCCTAAATACCATGGAATTGAAAAGGAGATATTATGCTTTCGATATTCTTACATACATCGGGAGAGATCAAGCGAGACCACAACGGACACTTTCTCTCCTTACCTTGAAGGAGTCGCAGCAAAATGGGAAACCGGTTAACCCAGATCGTCGACCATTCCCCCTTCAACACGGTGTGCCGATCCTGTCGTCGCCGCAGATACAGGCGAAGCGAGATAGGTTACCATCGAGGCGACTTCCGTTGGTTCAATAAACCGTTGGATCAATGATTGAGGGCGAAATTGAGGGAAGAACTGCTTGCGCATTTCTTCTTCAGGTATGCCTTCCTGTTCGGCCAGTTGTCCAACATACTCGGCGACGCCTTCCGTCCAGGTCGGGCCGGGCAGGACCGCGTTGACACTCACTCCTGTCCCACGCAGTGTCTTCGCCAGTCCCCGCATGACAGACAACTGTGCCGTTTTCGTCATTCCGTAATGTACCATTTCATCCGGTATGCTGAACGCCGACTCGCTGCTGATAAAAAGGATTCGTCCCCAGCCACGCTCCTGCATGCCGGGCGCCAATGCACGGCTCAGACGGATGCCACTCATGACGTTGATTTCGAAAAAACGCGACCACTCTTCATCGGGAATTTCAAAGAAAGGCATCGGCTGAAAAATGCCCGTGTTGTTAACAAGGATCTCCACCTCACCGACGGCCTTTAATCGCTCCAGAAATTCCGCAACCCCTTCCGCTGAACCGACGTCGCCATGCACGGGAATCGCAGTGCCGGCTCCCTGAATGGCATTTGCTGCTTTTTCCGTCCGCCGGGCATCGCGCCCGTTGATGACGACTGTCGCGCCTTCATTCACCAGAGCTTGCGCAATCGCCTGTCCAATCCCCGAAGTTGAGCCGGTGACCACAGCCAATTTTCCCGTCAGTTGTAAATCCATTTCGAGTCTCCCGTATTGATATTATGAGTTTGTTTTTGCATCGCAATTCAGGCCATCGGATCAGTCACGATATGAAATTCCCGGTCGAATTGATAGCAGCAGCGGAGCACTCACTTATCTTAGACGTCGCAACAGTGCGGATCAAATCCTGTGTGGAATCATAAATCAGTCAGACCGACCCCAGCCAGAAAAATCTGGTATGACGAGGGTGATATCAGGGAGAACAGTGTCAGAAGTCGAAAAAACTGATCACGACACTTTTCGTTTTGGTGTTCCTCTGGCTGCTCACAGTCTTTTGGGGGACCAGTCAGGTCCGTTAGGATGATGTCAAACTCACGCGAAAACCCATTGAGGCCTTTACCCCCGTTCGTATATTTTCGTAATTTTCGTGGTCGAAAAAATCTTACTATGACCGAAAAGACGATTCATGCTAGAATCTCCTTTACGTGAGAGACAACATAAAACCTATCATCCTGTTTCGAGTGAATGACCAATGGAAACTATGACGCCGCGAGATCAGTTTCTACAAAGCCTTGACCGGTGTATGGAAAATGAGAACTTTATCCCTGCGTTTTACGATCGTTTTTTGTCAACGTGTGAGGAAATCCGTAAAAAATTCCGGCATACCGATTTTGAGCAGCAAAACAAGATGCTGCTGCGCTCGCTCAGATTAGCAGCCGGCGCCACCACCGGCGATTCCGAGGCTCTGAAAGAACTGCGCGAGCGCGCCAGGACTCACGATCAATATCATCTGAATATTGAGCCGCCCCTCTATGATATCTGGTTGAAAGCAGTCATTGAAACGGTCCAGGAGTTCGATGCAGAGTGGGACGCAACCGTGGAAAATACCTGGCGCACCATCCTCGGCTATGTCATTAGCTATATGGTCAAACGATATTGAAGATTCGATTGAGTGAATCAGCCCGCTCACATTCATTTCGTGTGCTTTCGTGCTTTTCGTGGGAGCAAAAACAAGAAATAGATCACGGTAGCGTGTGCCACTGTTGGCTTGCCAACAGTGATTGTGAAACCTCTCAATCAACAGCAAATGTAGGGGGAGACCCATGTGTCTCCCCGTGCTATCGCCGTGTTTTGTGTGAGACCCTGCGGATGATCTTTCTGTTTCCTTTACAACCGTGAAACCGAATCGAAGCTTGCCCTGCGGGCGGACACATGGGTCCGCACCCTTGTATCTGCTCTTGACTGTCTGCAGTTCTTTGTTTTGATAGGTAGACAAAGCCAATGCTTCCCGCCTTTAAAGGCGGGAAGCATTGGTGGCGAGTG
>Ga0222668_1000158_pt1 | contig 48442 bp, 36 predicted proteins | sample AntAcemetagen728_FD_179823 | JGI IMG/M metagenome (GOLD analysis project Ga0222668, IMG submission 179823) | Saline water microbial communities from Ace Lake, Antarctica - #728 | ecosystem: Environmental > Aquatic > Non-marine Saline and Alkaline > Saline | place: Antarctica: Ace Lake...
AAAGGCCAGGCTGATGCATGATGGGACTCGTTGAGCTAAAATAATGGAGTTAGAAAGATCCAGTTATACAATCTGAATAGAAATCGGTAAACTAAGAAAATAAATAGCAATTTACAGAGGGTGCCCTAAGTCAAACCACGTCAATTTGAGAAGCGAATAATCTCCCCACGCTAAAAACAGGCCGACTTGAGTGAAAGCGGGCGGAAATAAAATCAAATCCTGAGTTTTTTGCGGCAAAAGGACCTAATCCGCATTTTGGGCAAATTGCGTCTACTGCTTGAATCACCTACAGCAGACACGATGCACCCGTTCCGCAAAGAAAAAAGACCGATTCTCACGCAAATCAACTCTCCAGATTGACAGTAGTATAGAGAATGGTAAAATTAGGTATTCTACTTTTCGTCCCGATTTTCAATTCGGCTCCTCGTTCCTGCGAGACACTTATGGATTTCAACGATACGTACTTTCGTAGATTTCGAATGGAAATCGAATTAGACAGGGCGCGCCTGGAAGATTCCGAACTCCCCAGCGGCTATCGCTGGTGTCCCTGGGAACTGACTACCGTCGATCGGCACGCCGTCGCTAAATATCACAGCTTCCGCGCTGAGATGGATGCACGCGTCTTTCCCTGTCTGGGTGATTTTGATGGCTGTCGAAAATTGATGCAGGATATTTCCCGACAACGCAACTTCCTGCCCACAGGCACCTGGCTCATCACCTGGGATGGAACCGGCAACGAAGACGCCGTCGATTGTGGAACCATTCAGGCGATTGTTCCCAGTCGCATCATGGGTGCCATTCAGAACGTCGGCATCACTCCCAAACATCGCGGCTTAGGCTTAGGCCGGGCACTCGTCAATAAATGCCTGATCGGTTTCCGCGAAGCAGGCATGAAACGCGCCTACCTGGAAGTGACCGCCGATAACGAACCCGCCATCAACCTCTATCGGTCGATTGGCTTTCGGCTCACGCGGACTCTGTACAAACCCAGCCATTATGTCGAAGCCCCCTCGTATTAAGCAGGGCTCCTCGGTTAGGTTGTGAACTTGTGTTGTGAACTTCTCATCGTGGAAGCTGCTTTTCGCTGCGGCTGACCCGCTGCGACTTATCCTTTAATCAATAACGGTTGACGGTTCGCTTTGCGGTACAGCGCTTTCCATTCTTTGGAACCATCGTTCGGGACCAGACGTGTGTCGACGCCTCGTTCGAAGAAGGGCACATTTCCATCGCGGGCCGGATTGAGGACGAAATTTACTTCGCCTGTATTGCCGAAATACATCTTCCGTCCGTCTTTCCATGTCGTTTCGATTAAGCGCGGTGGTTCCGGGCGGGTGGCCGGTTTTTTGACGCGGAGTTTTTCAATCAGCTCACGATCCAGCTCATAACCCAGTCCCGGCTTCTCTGGGATTTTAGCGAATCCGTCTTTGACGACAATCGGCTCGGTCAACAGATTGTGTTTGTAAAGCTGGTGGCAATTCACAGCCGGCCATGTCGCATGGCTCAGGACGGCGCCGAAATGCAGCGAGAAAGCAGCGGTAATTCCCGTGCCGACCAATTGTAACCAGAACGGTTTGTCCGCCATCGCAGCGACCGCTCCCGAGGCCATTAACTCTCTGGCACCGTGACCAATCACGAAACCATCGCAGATGTTCTCGCGAATCGTCACCAGGGGGCTAGGTGTGCCATAATGCATGGCGATATTCACATCGGTGGCAGCCATCAACTTTTTGTTTCCGGCGATGTCGTCTTGAAATATCGGAGACTCAAATATATCGACCTGCGGGTACTTAGCCAGGTCTTTCAGAATCGGAAGGGCACGCTCGGCGTCGAGCAACGTATCGTTGAAGTCCATGTCGATTTTGAAGTGATCGGGAACCACTTTGCTCGCCTCTTCGACTTGAGCCCAAACATCGAACCATGGACGGCCTTTGGTTTTGTAGGACATGTAGCCTTGCTTGTAAGCCTCGGCACATTCCAAAGCCATATCCTCGACCGAAGTGTCGATATTCCACCAGGAGAGGGGAGTCTGCTCATGAATCTGCTTGCCAAACAAGGCATGCACGGGAACCTCGGCTGCTTTTGCAACCGCATCGAACAGCGCCATTTGCAGACCCGCTCCGAGGTCGTCATCCCACATCAGCTCAGCGGCATTCTTGCCTTGCGCCCGTTGGACAGCCTCATCGGACGTGGCATTCCAGGTGTAATAGAGCAGCGTCTCTCCGAAACCGACGTGCCCCGATTTCAAATGCACTTCGATAATTTCGGTATACGCCCAATGCGGTAATTCGCGGGCCATGTTCCGGGCAGGCACTTCCCGAAAGGGAACTTTCACCGTCGTGCGTTCAATGCGTTCGATTCGTAAATGTTTCTGAGATGCTTTTTTTTCTGCCGCCTGTATCGAATTGGAAATCAGAGCCAGAATTCCAGTACCTGCCGCTCCGGCGAGGCTTGTGCCCAGGAATTTTCGTCTGGAAATTTGGTTCGTTGCTATCGACTTGTTGTATGATCGCACCAGATGATTCCTTTGTCGAGGGTTCCCCATTCGGGTCAACTTGAGCTGCACCTGGAACGGTTCCAGGACCATTTCGCCCTCTATCTTAACATCCCTCGTACACTCTAGAAACCCAGTCATTATATTGATGCAGCTTCTTTGTGAATCAAACTTTCAATTCGTTTCGCCAATCGCTAAGATCGCGTGGGTAATTTTGGAATGAGTTCGCAGGAGGCTTGCAGGATAGTCCGTAATACGCGTCGGCTGTCTCTGCATCCACTTCTGCCGGCTCACCGAGGTCCCTGAAATCTCAGCATACACGAAGGAAGGTTGCACCCCGTATGGGTAAACAACTGATTCAAACTCATCAGTTTGCGAATGGCTTGACGCTGATCACGGAAACGATGGAAGACGTGCAATCGGCGGCGTTCACCATCATGGTTCCCGGCGGCAGTATTTACGACCAAACCAATCGACACGGCACCGCCAGTATTCTCTCTGATCTGATCACCCGCGGCGCAGGCCCTTATGATAGTCAGCAGCTTTCCAGTGCCCTCGATAATCTGGGCGTTCAAAGCCACGAAGGCGCCAGCAGCGCGCATCTCACTTTCAGTGGCGCAACGCTGGCCGGAAACCTGGCCGAAACATTAAAAATCTACGGCGAGATCATCCGCGCACCGCATCTGCCCGAAAATCAGTTCGCCGCCTCCCGCGCCGGAGCCGAACAGGCACTGCTGTCAGTCGAAGATGATCCCCGGCAAAAAGCACTGGTCGAATTAAAACGCCGTTCCTTTCCCGCGCCCTGGGGTCTGCCCAGCGATGGAGATCTAGCCGACCTGCCCCAAATCACCATCAAGGACGTGCAGGAACAGTATCAAGCCTGCTTCCACCCCAACGAAACCATTATCGGGATCGCCGGCAATGTCGACTTCGAACAGGTCAAAAAACAGATCGCAGACATCTTCGGTTCCTGGGAATTCAACGCCGGCAGGGAAGAACCCGGCCTGGTCTTTAGTGACGAAAAGCTGTTTTTCACAGAACAGGAAAGCACACAAACCCATCTCGGCATCGCCTACGACGCGGTTCCTTATGGGCACCCGGACTATTACGCCGCCTGGGCCGCCGTCGGCATTTTGAGTGGCGGCATGAGTTCGCGACTCTTTACCGAAGTCCGCGAAAAGCGCGGCCTGTGTTACACCGTCTCCGCCTCACTGACCGGCATGCCCGGTTTAGGCCGCGTGCTCTGTTACGCCGGCACAACTTCCGAACGCGCCCAGGAAACACTGGATGTCACGCTGCAAGAATTGCTGCGTCTGGGAGACGGCATTGAAGAATCGGAACTCGAACGCTGTAAAGCCCGCGCCAAAAGTTCGCTGATCATGTCGCAGGAATCCACGTCGTCCCGCGCGTCTTCCATCGCCCGCGACTGGTACTATCTCAAACGCATCACCACGCTCGACCAGATCAGTGAAGAAATCCAGCAACTGACGACCGAGCGCGTGCTTGAGTATATCCATACTTTTCCCGCAGCGAATTTCACCATCCTGACGATCGGCCCCCAACCCTTAGAGGTTCCCAGTGATATTTCATAAAGTACAACTAGATAACGGACTGCAGATCATTGCAGAACTCAACCCAAACGCACACAGCGTCGCCGTTGGCTATTTCGTACGCACCGGCTCTCGCGATGAAACGCCCGAGGTCTCCGGCGTCAGCCACTTTCTGGAACACATGGCTTTCAAAGGCAACGAAAAATATTCACCCGACGATGTGAACCGCATCTTCGATGAGATCGGCGCCAACTACAACGCCTCGACCAGCGAAGAAATCACACTCTATTACGGCTCCTTTCTGCCGGAATACATCGACACCGCGCTGGAACTGCTCTCCACCTTGATCTACCCCAGCTTGAGGCAGGAAGATTTTGACATGGAGAAAAAAGTGATTCTGGAAGAGATCGGCATGTACGACGATCTGCACAGTTTCACCGCGTATGAAAAAGTCATGCAGGCCCATTTCAAAGGGCACCCCCTGGGAAGCAGCATCCTCGGCACGGTGCAATCCATCACCGATCTCACCGCCGAACAGATGTGTGAGTATCATGCGCAGCAATACATGGCCGGCAACCTGACACTCGCCATCGCCGGCAACGCCAACTGGAATCGAATTCAGGAACTGGCGAACAAATTCTGCGCCCATTGGCCGGCCGGCGCGACAGATCGCCCCACCGACGAAGCCACACCGGCGGAACATTCGCAGGTCATCATTGAGAAGGGGATTCAGCAACAGCACATCATGCAACTGGCGCCCGCCCCCTCGGCCCAGGACCCGCTCCGCCTGCCCGCAGAATTAGTATCAGTCATCATCGGCGACGATTCCAACAGCCGCCTGTACTGGAAACTGGTCGACACCGGCTTAGCCGAATCCGCCGAGATCGGCTTCAACGAATACGACGGCAGCGGCACCTGGCTGACCTATCTCTGTTCCGATCCTGAACTGACCGAAAGCAACCTGAAACTGATCCAGGAAACCTTCGACGAAGTCAACCAGAACGGCATCACCCAGGAAGAACTGGACCGCGCCAAAAACAAACTCGCCTCCCGACTGGTCCTCAGAAGCGAACGCCCGATGGGCCGCCTCTCATCCTTAGGCGGCAACTGGGTCTACCGCCAGGAATACATCTCAGTCGAAGACGACCTGAAACTCCTCAACAGCGTCACTCTGGACTCCATCCACAACCTGTTAAAAAAATACCCACTCAAGCACAGCACCACCGCCGCAGTGGGACCAATGACGAGTGTCGCGGATTAGTCGTTCAAACGAACCAACACCAAAAGCAGGGGCTGATCCATGTGTCAACCCGTTTCACCGGCTGCCATATGAGACTTCACACACCCCACGCCTTATTTATCGTCTTGATTTTCTTTTGTTCGCATTTCTTTCATTCGCTGGTAGTTTTTACACACGATCTTCGTACTTGGGTGCTCAGATCCAAGAGTTGAATCCAGTATTTCCATTGCCTGAAGATAGAGCGGTTCGGCCTCTTCGTAACGCTCTTGGCTTTTATACAAAAAAGCCAGGTTGTTGAGGCTGGTCGCGAAGGACGGATGGTTTTCCCCCAGCGCAGTCCTACGAATTTCCAGGGCCTGAAGATGGAGTGGCTCGGCCTCTTCAAAACGCCCCTGGCTTTCATACAGACTAGCCAGATTGTTGAGGCTGGTCGCGAAGGCTGGATGGTTTTCCCCCAGCACAGCACGACAAATTTCCATCGCCTGTAAATAGAGTGGTTCGGCCTCTGCGGAACGCTCCTGACTTTTATATAAACCAGCCAGGTTGTTGAGGCTGGTCGCGAAGGATGGATGGTTTTCCCCCACCACAGTACGACGAATTCCCATAGCCTCTAGATAGAGTGGTTCGGCCTCTGCGGAACGCCCCTGACTTTCATATAAATCAGCCAGGTTGTTGAGGCTGGTCGCGAAGGACGGATGGTTTTCCCCCACCACAGTACGACGAATTCCCATCGACTGGAGATAAAGTGGTTCGGCCTCTGTGTAACGCCCCTGGCTTTCATACAGACCAGCCAGGTTGTTAAGGCTTGTCGCGAAGGACGGATGGTTTTCCCCCACCACAGTACGACGAATTCCCATAGCCTCTAGATAGAGTGGTTCGGCCTCTTTGTACTCACCGACATCGTAGAAATAACGGCCTTGTTTACTTAATAAATCTCCACTGTTTTCTGTTTCAATCTTTGAGTGTTTGACATAATCACTGGCTACTAAAATTTGTGATGAAAGACGTCGGCACTCCTGCCAGTTACTATATTCAGGCCAAGGATAGATTTGATTCACCGCATTCACAACACACTCTACCCAGATCGATTCCTCATCCTGAGATGGCACCTCTGCTTTCATGACTTCCTGAACAAGGCGGTGAATACTGAATTCTTCCTCCCCGGGAGTTATTTTAATCAACGAATAGTTGGCGAGCGGCTGGAGTAGTTCGACAACAGCCAACATCGGATCTTCCGATTGATTCACCAATTCCTGAATCGAGTCACCCAGAAAACTCGCGCCTTCCGCGATCAATTCATACGGAATCGCATCGGGAGCCAGATACGCACAAAAACGAAATAGATCAGCAGCCGCTTCCGATTGCTCTTTGATTGCTTCGAAATTCATTGACCATGTTGTCTGGACCGATTCCGGGTAGTCTCCCATCACCGGTTTCTGTTTCTCCAACAACTCCAGTTTCGATTGTCGGTAATTATTTAAATATCTCTCGAAATTGATTGACTTTTCATGAATGTACGCCCCCGCTTGCTCCAGCGCTAAAGGCAGTCCATCAATCTCTTTTGCCAATTCTGCAGCGAACTCCTGTTCTGATTCTTCCAACTCTCTGGCAACGCGGTCGATCAAAAATTCGGTTGCTTTATCAAGAGGCAATGTTTCCACTTCTATCGGCTTCAGAATTCCTAAACTAGCAAAGGAATGCGCCCTGGAAGTGAGGAGAATGTGCCCTTGAGACTGTTGGGGCAAAAACGGTTTTAATATTTTCGGATCGTCCGCATTATCAAAAATCAATAACCAGTTGAAATTCTGTTCCATCCACCGCTTGAATGCGAGGACAGCGGTTTGTGGTTGTGTCTCATCAAAAGGAACTCGCAGTTTTTGGCAATTTTCCACATAGCTGTTTGTAACCGGTAGAGTCGGCTCCGTATCTTCCGGTAATGCTCCCTCCTCGTCTTCCGAAAGCTCATTTGACAATTGGACCCAGAAGACATGTTCGTATTCATCCTGGTACTGATAAGCATATTGGACTGCAAGTTGCGTTTTCCCAATGCCACCCAACCCACGAATGGCTTGCGTAACAGCCGCTTTTCCTCCTGAGGTCAGCCGTTCACGCAACGTCTGCAGTTCAGTCTCCCGACCTTTGAAAAGCAGATTTTCAGAAAACGGTACATCAAAGGTTTTATCGTTTGTTAATTTGACTGACTTTCTTTTTACAGCTACTTTTTTGATGCCTTCAGTAATGTCTGTAAATGCTTCATCAATATCGCCCCAGCTTTGAACTGCTTTACCATCATTGGGTAATGACTTCAGTTTTTGAAATGGTGCAATTTTCCAATCACAGGCTCGCAGAATGATTGGAATCACTACTGCTTCTTTTGCATCATGCCGTTTCAAGGCTTTTGTCATCTCATTTTCATAACAGAATTTTGATGCAATAAAATCGGCACTGATGAGTAGTAAAATAATATCGGCTTGTGCCAGTTTTTGTTCGATTTCCTCTTCCCACTCATTCCCAGCGTCTATATCGCCGTCATACCACCCTTCAATGATCCCCGCATGTTTCAAGATCTCTAAATGAGTTTTGAGTTTCTCTCTGTACTCTTCATCTTTGCGAGAATAAGAGTAAAAGAGATTCAGAGGAGCAGCAGATAGGGTTGTATCACTCATTGAAGTCACCAATTGAACACACTATGTCATCGAGCTCTAGATAAACAAATTTATCTTTCTATACTAGAACATGAAAAGTAATATTTGTACAGATTCATAAAAGTATAATAATTAAACTCGGAAATATTCCTAGAGTTGAGGAAGTCCGAGTGGCATCCAAATGGGAATCAGATTATATCGAATATCAACAAAATAGAGAAATATCCGTGTGGCACTGTTGGCTTGCCAACAGTGAAACCTCTCCAAGCTATTTTGTCTGGTTGAGGCCACGAAATAATCACCGGTTGTTTTATTCTGACCTGTCATTGTGACACAGATTCAAAGCAGATTACCTGTCTGTTCGATACGCGTTAGACCTGAAATAAGTAACAGCTTTAAGAGCATTTTACGTCGACTCCCATCACTGTTGGCAAGCCAACAGTGCCACCCGATTTCTCTGCCCTGGGTGCTCAACTGGATCTCATAGAACGTGCGACACTCCTGAAAGTGGATCTGCCGACGTCCTCCAATCTCTGCTTTATCATCAAAAAAAGTTTGTTGTGACCAGCTACCATCGCTTATGATGTCCTAACCATGCAGAACGCTTCATGGGAACAATCACCGACTCGCACAGGCAGGGGGGCAGGCAATGACTTCGCAAGCACTCAGCTTTGGAAAACTCCTCGTTTGTGGCATGTTGCTTTCTCCCGCTGCTTTGAAGTCGGAAGAGAATCCGCCTCAGCCAGACGCGACGCACCAACCCGCTGTGGCTGCGACGTCAGCGAAAACGGGGCAGGGGCTGAAACAGTCCGTGTGGCACTGTTGGCTTGCCAACAGTGAATAACAGTGAGACCTCTCCAAGCCATTTTGTCTGATTGAGGCCACGAAATAATCACCGGCAGTATTTTTCTGTCCTGTCATTGAGATAGAGATTCAAAGCAGATTACCTGTCTGTTCGATTCGCGTTAGACCTGAAATAAGTAACCATTTCAAGAGCAGTTTACGTCAACTCCCATCACTGTTGGCAAGCCAACAGTGCCACCCGATTTCTCTGCCCTGGATGCTCAACTGGATTCCATAGAACGTGCGACACGCCTGAAACTGAATCTGCCGACGCCCTTTAATCTCTGCTTGATCACCGCAAAATAGTTTGTCATGACCAGCGACCATCACTTATGATATCCTAATCAGGCAGAACTCTTCATGGGGACAATCACCGACTCGCACAAGCAGGAGGGCAGGCAATGATTTTGCAAGCAAGCAGCTTTGGAATACTCCTTGTTTGTGGCATGTTGCTTTCTCCCGCTGTTTTGAAGTCGGAAGAGAATCCGCCTCAGCCAGACGCGACGCACCAACCCGCTGTGGCTGCGACGTCAGCGAAAACAGGGCAGGCGCTGAAACAGTCCGTGTGGCACTGTTGGCTTGCCAACAATGAAAAACAGTGAAACCTCTCCAAGCTATTTTGTCTGGTTCAGGCCCCGAAATAATCACCGGCTGTTTTATTCTGACCTGTCATTGTGACACAGATTCAAAGCAGATTACCTGTCTGTTCGATACGCGTTAGACCTGAAATAAGTAACAGATTTAAGAGCATTTTACGTCAACTCCCAGCACTGTTGACAAGCCAACAGTGCCACACGATGCGGGTAACGAATAGAGGTTTATACTGACGCGAAATTGATAGAGAGACGGGAAAGAGCACTTTCTTTCAATTTCTGCATGCATCGAGGATATAATCTGGTAAACTGTATCCCACTTCATTCCAGGGAGTCCCGCGTACAATTTGTACCAAATAGAATTTTGATTTTTGGGGATCAGGACGAAAAATGAATTCGACTTTCAAAACCAAAATGGTGTATTTCGTTGGCTGTCTGTGTTTCTTTTTCAATCTGACATCGATTCCCGCACAGAAACCAGCCGAGGATAAAACAGGGGCGCAAGCAGAATTATTAAAATCGCTGATGCAGGGAATGCAACAACAGCGGGCACTGCTGCAATCGGGCGAATTCAAGGCAGATGCGAGTGTGACATTCTCCCCCGATAAAGATCCAACAAATCAAAACGAAGATGCGGTGCGCGTTTTTATGAAAGCGGATTGTTTCTTTGCCGCGGGGTTCAAACAGTTTCGTTTCGACCAGGATGTAAAACAGATCGCGCCGCATCCTCATGAGAAGGACGGACTACGAACGCTGACTTTTCAATCGAAATACGTCAAGACGCCAAAGTACAGCATTCATACGGAAGGCGATAATACCAGCGTCAGGATCAATGCGCCCGAGTACAAACCGTATGGTTATTTTTCGCCATTTGATATTCGTGCGATTGGCCTCATCAACGACTCCGAATTACTACGCGGCATGTCACGGTCAGGCAGTCGATGGTTTCTGCCGGGAGTACTGGAGCGCTATCAAGCATATACGTTGCAAAACATTACCCGGCTCAATGCAGGCATCTATCAGGTAACATGGTTGTTCGGAAAATCAAACCAGTTCAAACTGGTGCTCTCCATTGATAAACGGCATGGATTCACTCCTACGCAGTACACTGTTTATCGAAAAAGGGGTACGCCGCGGACTTTCGAAAAAGCGGCCTTCCTCGACATTGAAGTCACCTGGAACGAGATCGAAAACGTCTGGGTTCCCGTCGCTTTAAAAACGGAAGGTCAATCCCATCAGCGACGGCTTGAAATGAAATTCAAGTGGCTCAAGGTCAATCAGCCTGTTGCAGAAACCGTCTTCACCGTAGACGGAATGATACTGCCTGCAGGTCGACGACTCGAAAACGATCTCGGCGAAACCGGGATTATCGAAACATCGGTGATCGACCATCGATTCGGAATCAAAAAACTGATTCGCGGCGGCACATTTATTCCAGATCATAACCCCTGACGAAAAATCATCAAACCTGAGTCGCGTATCGGAAGACAGTTCAATCCATAAGGGTGCCGAGTTCGCGCAGGAGTTCGAACGTGAAGAGGCCCGTATTGTGCCCGTCGCTAAAGGTGATGCGGTACGCGTAATTGCCCGCCAGACTCATCTTTTCGACTATCATCGGCTGGAGTTCAACCGGTGAAAGCACGGGGAGCTTCATGGGGTCCGCCATTTCTGCTGAATTTTCGTGGCGGCAGGCAGCACAGGGACAGGCCTTCCGTAATGCCGAATACGTGTAACGGCGTCGCTGGCCATCATTCCATTCGATGAGCAGGGCATTGTCTGCATTTTGTTTTTTTAAATCCGTGGGGTACAAGTCCATGCAGCGGGGTTCTTTTCAAGAGTGTCTTCGACAGAATTTTCTTCAACGCGCTGCATTGTAACGAACCAAGGGCGCAAAAGTCATCCGGAGGCAATTAGAACTATTAACAGGGATCGAGTTCCCTCGCAGATGACCTGATTTTCTTCCACAGCAGCATCCTGAAATAGTGGCTATCCGGACATTTCTATTTTCTATCGAATCATCTGATGCACTTTGCTTTCCATGGATTCGCTCCCGTCATTCTCAGGATTTCCTGAACACGAAATCAATAGAATTTCTGCCTTTGGACATCGTCGTCGTATTTCCCAAATCAAACACAGCTAACGCCTTAGGTCGTAAACACGCGATCTAATTTTGGTCCCGGGCTGTGAATCAAAGCAGGCTGATCCCTCCACTCACGCTGCAAAATCGCAATCTATAATTCAGTAATTGAGCTGATTAGCTATTTGCCCCCTGAATGTTTTTGACCTATTGGTTTCAGAGTTCAAATCTGCAAGAGCGCCAGAAATCGTGAGATCGTGAATCGTGCGAGCAATTTTTTGAAAGTGAAAGAGACGCAGAAGAATCTCCATGAATATGAAATACATGCCAGCGAATCAGATATCCAAAGGGTTGACGGAGGAGGCGCATGAACGCGTTTCTCGCTGGCAGGTAATTTCCTTCGCATGTCTCGTCATTGTGCTCCTTGCGGTTTACACAGTAATGGCGCGCTCAACGTGGAAGGGTAGTACCGAACTACATACGATGATTGAGGTGGCATCCACTCTGATGTCAGCGATCGTGGGTGTCCTCGCACTCATTCGTTTCTATACCCAAAAAGATAATTATCTGCTTTATATTGGAACCGGCTTTATTGGAACCGCATTTCTGGATGGTTACCATTGTTTAGTTACAAGTTCCTATTTTCATAACCTGTTTCCGTCACCTCCGCCTTCATTAATTCCCTGGAGCTGGAACGCATCACGTCTGTTTCTGGCAGTCTTAATGTGCCTGAGCTGGTGGGCCTGGTGGTGGGAACGAAAAAAACCAGCCACTCAACACAAAGAAATTGTGGTTTACGGGTTCGTTTCCGTGCTAACCGTGCTCAGCTTTTTGTTCTTTGCCTTCGTACCTCTGCCACAAGCATACTACCCCGATCTGATGTTCGGTCGACCGGAAGAATTTATCGCAGCATTATTTTTTGGGATTGCGCTGGTCGGCTTCTTAAAGAAAGGCAAGTGGAAATCAGATTCGTTCGAGTTCTGGTGTGTCATGTCTCTGATTATTGGTTTGTTTTCACAAGCCCTCGTCATGTCCCGCTCGTTCACTCTATTTGACAGCATGTTTATCTATGCACATCTTCTGAAAGTCGTCAGCTATTTCTGCATCTTCATCGGACTGCTGACCAGCATGTTCATCCTCTTTCGCAAGGCCGAAACGAGCACACACGAACTGGAAGCATCATGGCTGGCACTCCAGGAACTCAAGTGTGCCGCCGAATCAGCAAATAAAGCCAAAAGCGAATTTCTGGCCACTATGAGCCACGAACTTCGCACGCCGCTGAATGGTGTGATTGGGATGACGGAACTGCTCTCAGGAACAAATTTGAATCCTAAGCAGCAGGAATTCGTCGATGCCTGCCGGAACAGTGGCAAGTCGCTGCTCATGCTGATCAATGACATTCTCGACTTCTCAAAAATCGAATCCGGTAAAATGAAACTTGAATTACATAATTTTGATTTAGAACAATTCGTCATGGATACCATCAGTACCATGGTCTGGCGCACGTCAGAAAAGAATCTGGAGTTACCATGTTATGTTGATCCAGCCTCGCGATTCATACTGCAAGGAGACCATTATCGTCTGCGGCAGGTTCTCGTGAATCTCGTCGGCAACGCAATCAAGTTCACGAACATCGGCCAGGTTGCTGTATACATTCAAACCATGGCGCGTCAGGATCATCAGGTGACAATTCGATTTTCCGTATCCGACACGGGCATCGGGATCTCCAAGGACAAACTCAATCTCCTGTTTCACTCCTTTTCTCAAGTTGATGCTTCTACAACACGCAACTACGGCGGGACCGGGTTAGGTCTGGTCATCTCTCAGGGACTTGTGCAACTAATGGGCGGCACAATTGACATTGAAAGTGAAGTAGGAATCGGTTCGACGTTCTGGTTTGAAATCCCATTCGAGATCGTCGCGGAGTCACCCGTCGCGGAGCCAATCAGCACAGAGCCAATCAGCAACCCGCTTGCAGGAAAACGCACTCTCATCGTTGATGACAATATGAGTAACCTCACCATTCTTAAGAAATATATCACAGAATGGGGCCTCGATTCCGTGGCAACGACTTCGGTTGAGGAAGCCTTGGCTGCCGTTGAGTCAGCGAACGAAAACAATACACCTTTTGATCTGGTTTTAACGGATTTCATCATGCCCCAACAAAACGGATTGGATTTGGCACAGGCACTGAAAGATCAACCGTTGAAAATCATTCTTCTCTCCGGCTCAACAGTGATTGAACTGAATCCCTATGAAATGCGGGAATACAATATCGATGGCACACACAGTAAGCCAATTCAAAGACACAAATTATACGATCTCATATGCGGACTGTTCTCCAGTAAACCGAATCAGCAGAAAACAAAATTCACGAACAACGCTCAGCCAGCCACAAATGAGTCAAAACCAGCGAGCACATACATCCTGGTTGCAGAAGACAATAACATTAACCAGATCTATGTCACAGAATTATTGAAGCAACTTGACTATCGCTGTGACATCGCAAATAACGGACACGAAGCGATTCAATGCGTTCGTCAGAAAACATACGAATTGGTCCTCATGGACTGTCAGATGCCGGAGCTGGATGGTTTGGAAGCAACACAGCGCATCAGACAATTAGAATCGGACGGAATATTGAAAGGGCATATCCCCATCATCGCGCTGACCGCCAATGCCATCAAAGGGGATCGCGAACGGTGTCTGGCTGCCGGCATGGATGAATACCTCAGCAAACCTGTGCAGAAAGATCAAATTAATCATATGCTCGATCAGTTTTTGAGCATTCAACAAGAGCAACCAAAGGAGACGAGTATGATTGAGGCAGAGATCAATAGTGCGTCTGATGTAGCAACATCGGCACCAATCGACGCCAAGTCGCTGTTTAAACGTTGTTTTGGAAGTCTGGAACTTGCCAGTTCATTATTGGATGAATTGGAATCAACGGGTCATGAGCGCGTCGAGGAAATCCGGCAAAAAGCCAAACAGCAGGATGCCGATGCCATCGCGCTGGCCGCGCATTCACTCAAAGGGGCAACCGGCGTATTGTGTGCTTCAACTCTGCAACAGCTATCAGCAGAGATCGAGCAGGCCGGCCACGCATTTAACCTTGAGGGGATTGAAACCTTAATTCATGATATTTCAAATGAAATGAAACGTTGTCTCGATAACCTGCCGCAACTACGCGAGGAGATGCGACTGATAAAAGAGAGTGCAGTCTAAGCGGTCTTGCATCGTTAATGGTTTCCTGACGAATTGTCTTGTGAGGCTTGCATTTCCTGCAGGATGGTAATCGCTGTCCGCCAGGCATGTTTGGCTTCCGGCGTTGTTAAATCATACACATAAATCGAATACCCGGCCCGTTTGACAGGTTCAAGAGAACGAAACCCGGCAAAGGGATCTTGATATTGGGTATACAGGCCCTGCAGATGATTTACCGAAAGCGCCAGATATTTCCATCGTTTAAAATCGGCAGGCAGCGGCCCTTTCAATGAAAGTGCCGTGAGGGAATACGCTTCCGGCCGTGCCGTCCCGAAATAATAGAGCAGGCATTGCTCTCTCTCTTTTTCCGGTAGCTCCGCGAGCTTCTCTTTCAGCGCCGGCAGGTCCTGTCCCCAGTCCAGATTGGAATCGAGCAGATAGAAACGACCTTCAGCGGGGCCGCCGACACTGTCATTAAAATAAGACAGGTAATGCGGTTGAACCGAAGTAATCGAGACGATCTGAAAGCCGAAGCAGACAAAACAGAACAAGGTAATCAGAGAACCTTTGTTCTGAAACCAGCGCCAGAATTGATCAATCGTAAACAGAAACAGCAGTGGATACAGCGTCAGGAGATAACGCTGTCCCAAATTCAGCCGGCTGGTGATTGACATGGCCAGCAACACCACGATTGCTAACAACCAGACCAGCGGTGCGTGGCTCGTCGGTTTATTTGCATCGAGCATGCTCCTTTTTTCTGAACGCGCAACGGAAGCATCGTTGGGATATCCGCGCATACTTTTCCAGGCGTCACGCAGCATAACCAGACTGAGAATCAGTCCGAGCACCGTCAGCAACAACTCGACTGGCGTACTTTTAAATAACCAGACCAGCGGAAAGTAATACCACCAGCCAGAGTTCGACAGATGGCCCATTAAATAGGCGTCGTGCCCGGATGAGTTATGCAGGACTTGGAACAGAATTCCCGCGAAAGGGGCAGGGCGTTTCAGATGAGAATGCGAGAAATCCATAATCTGCTCCGCGATCGGCCCGCGTCCCAGTGCGCGCACCCAGGCAGAATCGTCGGGCGTTACGGCATAGGGGACGGTCTTGAGTGGCCCGCTGAATCCGAACAAATGCAGGCCCCAGGTCAAGGGGATCGTGAGAACCAGTAATAAGGCGAATGGAACAGAGACGCTCTTGACAATGCACCAGAGTGACTTTTTCGTGCATTCCGGAATATTTGATATCGCGATCCCCGTCATAATAATGAGAATACACGGGAACAGAAAGATGCCCGTGTATTTTGTGGAAATGGCAATCGAGACGGTGAGCGCCAGCCAAAACAGATTTTTCGTCGTCGGCACTTTCCAATATCGAGTAAGCGAAGCCAATGCGACCAAAGTGGCCAGCGTGAAACAGGCGTCGGTAGTGGCCAGCGAGAAGTGGGCAATCATGGTCGGAGAAAACGTCACCAGAGCGGCTCCCAGCAAGCCCGCCGCGTACCCTCTGCGCCGATATAACCAGAAGTAGATCAAGAGCATCGTCGGAATTCCCACCAGCAGGGAATTGAGCAGCCGCGCCTGATTGATCAGTGGGGGATCGGAAATTTCGCCTTTCCAGGCATCCACTCGTTCGCTGCCTCCCGCGCGCCAGGCAACGGGCAGATAGTTGAGCAGAATCGGAATCGGCGCCACGCCTTCCCCACTGATTCGCTCATCAAGTCTTCCATTTTTGATTGTCGTCAATGCACAGTTTAAGAATAAGGTTTCATCAAACGTCGGACTTTTGGAATGGCGAAACGACGTCGTTTGAACGATTATGCATATAGAGAACAGTAACGGTGTCCCCCACGAGAGCAATCGCGCGCGTCCCTCTTTCGAAGTGATGGATTCAAGAACCGGCATGTTCAATACTACAAATTGTATTGTGAACTCAAAACGATACGCATCTATTAGAACGGCCGTTTATTTAGCAATCAGCCGATATACACATTCGATAACGAATTCATCTCACATCCGAAGATCCGCTTAACATCAAAACAGACTCTAGCTCAGCAACGGCTTCAACACTTCACCATGCACAGCGGCGAGACGCTAGTGATGCCTCTGGAATTTGATTTTGGACGGCAGATTCAAATAATGATCCCAGTCGCGATAGTACAATTCAATAAATCGCACGCCCCGTTCAGCCAGGCGCCACGCCAACAGACAATTGACAGCATACGTTCCCCAAAGGCAGGCCCATCAAAGCAGTCCTCGAACCATATTTGCCATTCGGGTTCGATCTGAGACGATGCAGCACCCGGAAATTGTATCACCACGTAACATTGCTTGCCACTACTGATCCGTACGGAGAATGGGATATTTCGATCTGGGTCTGAACTTCACAGGACTTCTTGACAACCTTCAAGAGAAGGCATAGACTCAACTTTCCTGTTTTCAGCTGCGCTTACTAAACTTCTTTTGCCTCCTCTCTTGAGTCTGAATCATGTCGCTTCTGGTTCGAACGATCCTGATACTGCTCCTGATCGTTTCGATTCCAGGCCTGGTATTCGTATGGTTGATGCCAACGGAATTCTTTCAGTCCTGGATGATTGAACGCGCGGCTCCAGATGATTTTTCAAAATTTGCTGCACATGAACAGGCACAAGCGATCGTTGTCTTGTTGCGAATTCTGCTCCCGCTGATTGCAATCTTCACAGCAGCAGCTTTCTACTTTTGCAATCGAGTGACTCGTTTCATCACACAGTGCTGGAGTACGGTTTCCGAACAAACATTGATTAACCATGCGCAAAAGCGGGACGGGAAGCGAACGATCCTGTTTCGGTTCCTGTTGCTCGCCTGGTTCAGTCTCGGCGTGGCTCATTTTGCAGGCGGTGTCAGTAGAAGAATTGAAGACTGGCCCTGGTATCATTTTAATGCGGGCCCCGAAATCCTGCCCAATATCAGTGAATCCAATCGGGATGTGATTCGTTTTCTCAAAGAATCAACTCCAGAAAATGCACGCATTCTTATATTGAGCGATCAGAAACTTTTCTTTCTTTCCTACTATTTGCTCCCGCGCAAGCTGTTTCATCCGCTGCATCCCGAGAGTGAATTCGTGATCCCCAAAGAGTTCCAGCAACGACAGTTGAAGGCCTATCGCCTTTCCGATCTTGAGCAAGATTATATTGCTAAAATCGCTCCTGACTATATTCTCGAATACTATGAAGGAACCGATTACCTGGAGAAAGAGCGGTTAAAGGAAGATCCGCGTTGGCTGCAATACCTGCAGAATCGATACGGGTATGGTTACCAGCCAACCTATAATGTGAGACTAAGAACAATCAATCCGGAGAACAAACCGGAGCAGGGGGCAACGCCTTGACTGACCTGCTACTGATTCTATTAGGCTCGGCGGGGATTTGGGGCATCGGCCTTGCGCTCGCCCAGTTCCTGCTTCCTGAATCACCATCCGCCTCTCAATCGAAATCCAATCTGGCAGAACTGCTGGGCCTGGGACTGGTTATGGGCTTTGGCAGCACCGCGCTGTTTTATTTACTGTGGGCAATGACCGGGCTGCGCTTTACGTCTGGTTTGGCTTACACCTGGCTGAGTCTGGGCCTCGTACTGGGAGTCGGAACGCTATTCGTCAGGTATCGCGACAGTAAACGAAGAGGCGCTGCGCTGGAGTCAGCTTCTGCAGCAGAGCTTGACTTCCGACATCTGTGCCTGGGACTGCTGATCTTTCTGGCAGCAACAACGGTGATCCAGACCTTAGTGACCCCTCAACGCTTCTGGGATGAACGCGCGATTTTTGGACTCAAGTCGATTGTCATTTTTCAAGAGTCTACCATTCAGAACGAATCGCTGCTCAACCCCGACTTTGTGCAGTATCACCCTAAATACCCCTTGCTGATCCCATTGAATCAAGCCCATTTTTATCTGCTGATGGGAAAGGTGAATGATCGTTGGTCCAAAATCATGTTCCCGCTTTTATACGTGGGTATGGTGCTCACGTTTCTGGGCGTACTGCTTCGGTCGACTATAAAACCAGTTCGTGCGTGGCTATTCGCGTTGATGCTGGCAACCGTTCCCGCGATGGTGCCTTGGGAATACGGCTTTCTTTCGGGACAGGCAGACGGTCCGGTTGCCTGCTTTCACACGGTGGCGCTGCTTTATCTCTGGAGCTTCCTTTGTGCGATGAACCGTTTGAATTCGGAATCCTCCGTTTTGGTTCGTTTGCCGATCATTGCGGGGCTGGCCGCGGGTATGACCATTTTCACAAAAGATGAAGGCATTGCTTTTTTTCTGGTCGATTTGATCGCGCTCTTCATTGTGTCTATTCTCTGTTTTCGTAAGCGACTGCTTTCGATCGCGAGTTCGATCTTCCAATTTGCTTTAACGACAGTAATCGTTGTCGCCCCCTGGTTCTTTCATCGTAACCAACTTCCCTCAACAACTGAAATGGCGTATTTCAGCAGGATGCAGATCACCACACTGGCTGAGGGATTTTCAGCGTTGCTCTGGGCGATTCAGCATCTATTCCAGTGCATGTTCCTCGAGGCGTGGAAATGGGGATTGCAGTGGTGGGTACTGATGCTCTCCCTTTGTGCGTTCCCAGCAAAAGCGATCAAGCCACACCAGCTGTTTCTATTATTAAACCTGTTGGGCGCTTTGGCGGCGTTGATAATTGCAGGAATGATTGCCCCGACACCGGTGCAGGAACACATCGGCGGCTCAAGCCTCCGGTTTTTAATGCAAATCTCAGGCGGCGCCCTTCTGTTTATCGCAGGGCAATGGATGAGTGAAGCAGATTGACGGACGCTGAAGAAACAGCGATTGACCTGTCGCAATGCAGGTTTCTTACCCGATCAAGAACCGTAGTTCTCGCGATACCAGGGATAGAGCTGACGAAATGGAGGCGTAAACTGCGCTGCGTTTTCCTGTAACATCTGGTCGATTACCGCTAACTCAAAAAACGCGCCCCGCTCAATTTCCCCTGGATCGAAAGTGAAGGGCCCGTCAGAGTAAGTACGAAACAAAACGGTATGTTCGTATGCGTTATGAGGAGTCCCGGCGAATTTCTCCAACCGTTCAAGAGGTGTATCAATGCCAATTTCTTCGTACATTTCCCGTTGAGCCGACTCGGCATAATCTTCACCGGCACTCAGATGCCCGGAAGCCGAAGAGGTATAGCAGTGGGGGTATTCGTCTTTTGTGGCAGCGCGAAATTGAAGCAGTAACGCGCCGCGGGAATTGAAGACAAACACATTGGCGGCGCGATGCAGCAGTTTTCGTGCATGTACGATCGAGCGGGGTAATTGTTCCAATACCCGATCCTGTTCATCGACCACATCGAACAGTTCTTCTGGTTCCATCATGAGAAATTCACTTCGGCGATGAGGCTACCAACGTCTGACCGTGAATCGATGCCTGGGAAGCAAATGGGTTGGAAAGCGTGTTCATCAACCCGAATACAGGCTAAATAGAATTCTCGGAGAAATAACTTTCTTCGAAGTTTTCCTGCCCTTCGTCGTCATAATAACTGACAACGTAATTCGCCATGCCTATGGTGAGTACATCTCCAGGATAGAGGGGCGCCTCATCCACACCTTCAGAATTGACAATTGTCCCATTTGTGGACTCAAGGTCACGCACGCGGGCTGCGTTATTATGAAACGACAATTCACATTGCTGACGACTCAACATCGGATCGAGAATCCGTAAATCGCAGTTATTGCTTCTTCCCAGCACAACGGGTAACTCATCAACACTGACTTCAATATCCGGTAAATCAGGATGATCGCTGATAAGATGAATTTTCATGGAAAGAACCTTTTCACTCTCGGACAGAAGAGGAATCAGCGTGATGACTCTCATCTGTTTTTTGGGCGGGTCAAATAAGGGGTAGGACCAAGTGAGGATAATATCTGAAATACAAAACTTCACATATGATATCACTTATGCGTAATTTTACTAATAAGGAGATGAGCTTGCAATGGGAAACTGGAAAAAGATAGTAAAATCTGAATTTCCCGCAGAATTGGAGGAACCAGCGATTTCCGTATGAGCGTGGAATCTAGGATTTTAGACTGATTTCTTCAGGGATATCCCTCAAATAATTAGAAATACTCTCTTTTGCAACTTCCTTGGTGGTAAGATTTTGCTGGGCCAAATCATCTTACACCGACTGTCAGATTATTGAGATCGCGAAAGGTAAACTTCTACGATGGGCAACTTTGTTGGTTCGTTTATATTGTTCCAAACTACCCTCGATCAGAAAATACACTGGCTGGCCCACTGGAACTATGAGCGCCAGGAATTCATGCTGCCCGGAGCCAAAAAAAAACCCTTTGAAACCTTTCAGCATTGCCTGATTTATGAACTCGAAAAGACGTTCGAATTAGCGCCCTTTGATGATTTTATTGTTTCACAAGACCCACTGGCTCATCTGGCTTTCAGTGAAAAACCCACTTCCGACCATTCATCGGAACATTATATTATTGAATTATTCGGGTTTGAGGCGATCCAGGAGCATGCACGCACGATTCTGGATCGTGACCTGCGGAATCGCTGGATCAACGAGCAAGATATCGAAGAAGGCACAACAGCAGACGGCTTTCCCATTGCCAGCCTGTTTCGATCGCTATTCCACAAAGCCAACCTCGCCGACCGCCTCTCCTGATCCCTTTTCTGATTTCCCCAAAATTATCTATCTTTCTAGCGGTCTGCTTTCCGTTTCAGGAACGATTCAGTAGAATTAATTCTGAATAGGACTTGCATCATAGCATTTTAGCACCAATTGAATTTACAATAGTGGCTGAGGGATTGTGATGTTCTCGCAAGATGCGATCTAAAGAACCATTTGTTTTATTTATTCTGAGCCGCGCGTATTGCCCGGTTCCCAAGCTTTGGAGAGATCTTTATGAGCAGCCTCAAGACAACGACCATTCTGGCCGGAATTCTGGCGATTGCCTTTTCGAGTACGTTTGCCGGTGAAACCAGTAAAAAAGCCGTTCCCCCTGTCCTGAAGCATAAGGTGAAATCTCTCGACGGTAAAGAAGTCGATCTGAGCAAGTATCAGGATAAAGTGTTACTGATTGTCAACACGGCGAGCAAATGCGGCGCGACACCTCAATACAAAGACCTGCAGTCACTGCACGAAAAATACAAAGACCAGGGGCTGGTCGTTCTCGGTTTTCCCTGCAACCAGTTCGGTGCCCAGGAGCCGGGAACCGCTTTGCAGATTTCTGAGTTCTGCACTAAGAACTATGGCGTGACTTTCGACATGTTCAGCAAAGTCGATGTGAATGGCGACAATGCCAGTGACCTGTATAAATACCTGACATCCCAAAAATCGAAACCCAAATCTGCAGGGCCGGTCAGTTGGAATTTTGAAAAATTTCTGATCAACCGCGATGGAGAAATTGCCGCCCGCTTCCCTACACGTACCAATCCTCAATCCGCAGAGGTCACCAAAGCCGTCGAAGCGGAACTGAAAAAGAAATAATCACAGCCTGATTTACAACAAAGGGATACATCTAAACGAGATGTGTCCCTTTTTTCATAGAACATTTAATATGAACTACGACTTTTTCTCTCCGCAACAAATCAGCTTCGGCTGGGATCGATTCAGGGAAGTTGGCCAACTGGCTGGTTCCCTGGGTACACGTGGCCTGATCATCTGCGGTTCCCGTTCGCTGGAAGCGAATGGTGTGATTGATGAATTAAAACACTTATTATCTTCTGCAAATATTTCCAGCGAATTCATCCACACCATTTCGAATGAACCAGAAGTAGCCGACGTTGATCAGGTCACCCAAATCCTGCACCAAAACGAAATCAGGGCAGGGGATTTTCTGATCGGAATCGGCGGTGGTTCGGGCATTGATTTGGCCAAGGCCTGTGCCGCAATGGCGACCAATCAGGAAAGCGATACGGTTCTCGATTATCTGGAAGGAGTCGGACGCGGTTTCAAACTGACACAGGCACCGCTGCCACTGCTGGCAATACCAACCACCGCGGGAACAGGCAGCGAAGCTACAAAAAACGCCGTCATTTCCAGCTATTCACCTGCGTTTAAGAAGAGCCTGCGAGCCGATCAGATGATTCCGAACCTGGTGCTCTGCGATCCGAAATTAGCATGCTCGGTTCCCCCCGACATCACCGCGCGAACCGGTATGGATGCGATCACCCAATTACTGGAAAGTTACATCTCCGGCCGCGCACAACCAATTCCACAGGCACTGTGCCTGCAGGGACTCAAACTGGCACTGCCTGCGATTGTGGAAGCCGTCGAAGACGGAACATCCCGCACCAGCCGTGAAAACATGGCACATGCGTCTTTGCTTTCGGGAATCGCATTAGCCAACTCCGGATTAGGAATGGCACACGGAGTCGCTCCAGCGCTGGGAATTCACTGTCGCATTCCACACGGACTGGCCTGTGCCGTGATGCTCCCTGCCACGCTCAAAACCAACTTGTCGGTCCGACAAAAAGAATACGCTGAAATCACCCGGTTTATTGCCCCCGAACTTTCACTTTCCGAAGCGGAGGCGGCTCAATATTTGATCGACCAGATCCAATCTTTGAATGACCGTATCCAGATTCCCCGGCGACTCTCTGAGCTGGGTGTCACGCGCTCCCAGATTCCGGATCTGGTAGCCAGTTCCCGCGGCAACAGCATGAGCGGAAACCCTCGTGAAATATCAGACGCAGAACTGACACAAATTCTAGCAGGCCTGTTGTAACAGAATTCGTTCTGCACGTGGCAGTCTTCGAAGCAATCGCTCATTTCAATCTTATCGTTTTTTCGCTAGAATACACTTTTCCTATTTGCACTCACGGAGATGATACATGATCCCCCGCTCCTTATTCAAACTGCTCACCATCGTGTTATTTGTCGTCAGTACCATAGGACCTGCAACAGCAGCCCCACCCGTTTACCATCCTGTCAAAGCGAAACAATTTGTCCCACGACAGGGAATCGGCAACACGCTCAACAAACTCAAACAGAACGAGGAAGTCCGGGTCGCCTATCTGGGAGGCTCCATCACGGCGGCTTCCGGCTGGCGAGTCAAAACCACCAAATGGCTTCAAGAGGCATTTCCGCAAGCGAAAATCCATGAAATTCATGCCGCCATCGGGGGTACGGGCAGTAACCTGGGAGCTTTCCGGTTGGACCACGATGTCCTCCAGCATCAGCCTGACCTGGTATTCGTCGAATTTGCCGTGAATGACGGAGGCCGACAGCCAGAATCGATCTGGGAATCGATGGAAGGCATTGTGCGTCAAATCTGGACAGCAAACCCTCAAACCGATATCTGTTTCGTTTATACCTTTCGCGTGAACAACGAAAAGGAATTACGCAAAGGCGAATGTCCTCGTTCTTCCTCAGCGATGGAATTGCTGGCCGACCATTATGGCATTCCTTCCATCAACGTAGGATTAAAAATTGTCGAACTGGAACAGCAGGGGAAACTCAAATTTACGTCGAAGACGCCGCTAGAGGAAGAAATCGTTTTGTTTTCCAAAGATGGTGTCCACCCCCTCGATCAGGGACACGAAATTTATACGGAAGTCATCGCGGATGCGATCAAACAAATGCAGCCAACCTCACAACCCGTGAACCACGCTTCAAAACTCAAAGTTCCTTTTGTCAAAGGGCATTGGTCTGACGCCAAGATGGATCCGCTCAATGCTTCGATGCTCACTGGAAACTGGAAAGCGCTGCCCGCTGATAATGTACTGGCAAAGCGGTTTGGCGGTCGGATGGGACAAATCTGGGAAGCCGATGAACCAGGCAGTCGCCTTACCTTTCGATTCCGCGGTTCGCAGGCGGCCCTCTATGATTTGCTGGGCCCTGATGGCGGCCAACTGCTGATTACAGTCGATGGCAAACAGCGTCCGAAATTGACGCCACGGTTTGACAGCTACTGTACCTACCATCGAATTGCGACTTTGGAACTGGCACAGAATCTGGACCCGGACAAGGTGCATACGGTGACTGTTGAAATTCATCCGGAACAGCCAGACCGTAGTCCAGTCGCCTTTCGTCTCAAAAATCCCGATCAGGAATTAAAAGCGCCCAAATTTCAGGGAACTAAAATCCGTGTCGGTAAAATCATGTTACGAGGCACGTTGGTCCCATAAAGCGCAGGCAAGATTTCCGTTCACTTTTAGCAGTTAAGGCAATGTTAGCATGATTATCGCAGCCGGCTTGAGCCCGGCCTGGCAACAGATTCTGGAAGTGAATTCTTTGCAAACCGGCGAAGTCAATCGCTGCCGGTCTGCTCACCGGTGCGCTTCAGGCAAGGTGATCAACGTAGGAATCGCACTCGAACATCTGGGGTGCCCTTGTGAAACGATTTTCCCTGCTGGTGGGTACGTCAAAAGTTTAATTGAAGCCGACCTGAATCAACTCAACGTTTCGTTTCATGGTCTTAGTCAACAGAACCCGACTCGCATCTGTACGACCATTCTGGATCGATCATCGGGACAGACAACAGAGCTGGTTGAAAATGCGGCACCACTCTCGGAAGAGGAAGTGAATGCGTTTTCCGCCGCGTATCTCAGTTATCCCGCAACACCAACCGTTGCAGTGCTTACCGGATCGCTTCCCGCTGGTACTCCGGTCACCTTTTATCGTGATCTGATTGCCAAAACAAGCTGTCCGGTCATTCTGGATGCGCGGGGCCCTGAACTGGAAGCAGCACTGACTGCAGCTCCCTTTCTGGTCAAACCAAATCTTGAGGAACTGGAACGTACACTCTCCCGTCCCCTTTCCAGTATCGAGGCATTAATCAAAGGTATGCAGGAAATCAATCGTCGCGGCGCGACTTGGGTCGTCATCTCACAGGGGAAAGAAGCGCTGTGGGCCACAACCGCCGAACAAGTTTATCGCTTCACGCCGCCCCGCGTCGAAGCCGTGAATCCGATAGGCTGTGGCGATAGTCTGGCGGCAGGCATCGCCTGCGGGATCCATCAAAGCTGGACCGTTCCGGAAGCAATCCGCTGGGGCATGGGCGCTGCCGCTGATAATTTGACGCAGCTTCTACCAGCAAGACTTTCTACCACAAACGTGCAAGCGTTCTACGAACAGGTCGAAATGGAGCAGATCGTTTGATGAGCGATAAAGGCTGCGACAATCACTGCCTTCTCGAAGCACGGCAGATAGGTCGTCAAACAACAACAGGTGAGTGGCTCATCAGAAATTTGTCGCTGACGGTCCATCCCGGCGACCGGATTGGCATCGTAGGTCCCACTGGCTCTGGAAAATCGCTCTTTTTGCGTGCATTGGCCATGCTCGATGAAATTCAGGAAGGGGAAATCCAATTCCTTGGTTCGCCTGTCCAGGACAAACAGTTACCCTTATTTCGCAGTCAGGTCGTTTATCTGCAGCAACGCGCTGTTCTAATCGAAGGCACTGTGGAGTCCAACCTGAAATTCGCACTGCAATTCCAAGTGAATCAACACAAACCCCACGACATCTCAACCAGCATGGAATTATTGAAATCCTTTGATAAACCGGAAGAATTCCTGCAACGAAAATCCAGCGTGCTCTCAGGAGGAGAAGGGCAGATCGTGGCGTTGCTCCGCGCCTTGATTTTATCGCCGCGAATCCTGCTCATGGATGAACCCACATCCGGCCTTGATCCAGAAACCACAAAACAATTTGAATCGATGATTCACACATGGATGGAAACATCCGATCAAAGCCCCGCTTTTGTCTGGATCACTCACGACCACACACAGGCCCAGCGAATTGCCAGACAGCTCATGACGTTTCCCTCGGGGGCCCTGACTCCGTGTCTGTAAACTCATTAAGCGACCTGCTAAACAGCGTTTTAAGATATTTGAATTCTTCAATAATCCGATTGGAAACAATTCTGTTTTCAAGTATGCTTATTGATATTGGACTTTCTCTCACCATCTAAAAGGAGACAACTGATGCCCATTGAAATCCAAAATCACGACGATCAGAATTACGTCGAAATCAAACTATCCGGTAAACTGGTTAAAGAAGACTATCACGATTTTTCCCCCATCATTGAAACTCTGATCCAGCAACATGGGCCACTACACATGCTGGTGGAACTGCATGATTTTCATGGCTGGAGCATGGGCGCCTTATGGGAAGACACGAAATTTGATTTGAAACATTTCAAAGACATTGAACGCCTGGCCATTGTCGGCGAAAGTAAATGGGAACAAGGCATGGCTACGTTCTGTAAACCATTCACCAAGGCCAAAATTAAATACTTCGACGTAGCAGATACAGCTGCAGCTAAAGCCTGGATCGCCGAATCTGTTTAGTCACAGAATCGAAATCTAATTCAGGATTCTGCTCTAAGTCGAAAATCCCTGACAAGTTGAACCAGCATTTCAGTCGTCCATTCCTGATCCACGGGAATGGAGACTGTATCTGCTTGTTCCAGCTCCGTCAGTGGTTCTTCCTCTACTAATTGATGCGCCAAGACTTTGATTGTCGCATCAGAGGGATCAGCGCCTGCCGCCTCTCGCGCAACAATGCGTGACTCAAGGACCTCACGGTCTGCCTTGAATTCTAAGAGTAGACAGGGAACCTTCAAACGCGCCGCCAGTTCCCGGAACAGCGTTCTTTGCCACACTTTTAAAGTCGTCGCATCGACGATCACGCTCCAGCCTGCCTGTAGAATCGTTTGTGCCAGATCAGATAAGCGTTGGTAGGTCTTTTCAGTGGTGTCTTGCGAATACAGTTCCGAATCTGCTAACTGGTAGTCTGACTGGATTCGTTTTCGCTCCACATCAGAACGAATGTGAATGGCCGGCATGCCCTCCAGCAATAAACTGCTGCCATACGATTTACCACTTCCCGAAACCCCGTGAGTCAACATCAGCAGTGGTTCTGTTTGCGAAACATATTTTTTCGCCAATTCTAAATAAGACCAGAATTCCTCGCGAATTTGAGCGGCTTCTGATTCTGAAAAATCATGTTGACTAAAGCGCAAAGCGGCGACTTTCGCACGCACCATCGCCCGATACGATAAATAGAACCGCAATAACGGAACGCCTGCATAATCGCCGGTGAATTCCAGATAGCGATTCAGAAACCGCAGGGCGTAATCGGCGCGCCCACGGTCTTCTAAATCCATCACCAGAAATGCCACTTCGCTCAGCACGTCGCCCCAGCGCAGCGCGGCGTTAAATTCCAGGCAATCAAATAACGTGACTCCTTTTTCACTCAGAATCATATTGTTCAGATGCATATCGCCATGACATTCGCGGATAAAACCCTGAGACTTGCGTTGAGCCAGCAACGATTGGTGCTCGTCGTACCAACGCTCATTCTCCATGCGAATCAATGCAACGATTTCCTGCACGGAAGTGTCTGCTGGAAATAGCTCACCCAAATGGCGAAAGTTTTCTTCTACCGGAGCGATAATATTTTCAGGCGCTCCCCATTCAGAATCATCGTCGGCGATGTCAATTTTTGCGTGGAACTCAGCGACTTCCTGAGCCAGTAAATCAATATGCTCTGCTGTCAGGCTGCCTTGTTCAATCGCATGACTCAACAGGTTTTCTTGCGAAAACTGAACCATTTGGACGGCGTAATCAATGATTTCCCCTGTTCCATTCAATTCCGGTGCGGACTCTGTTCCCGTAATCGGAATCACTTTCAGATACAGGTCCGGCGCCAATCTGCGGTTCAGACGAATTTCTTCGTAGCAGTATTTCTTGCGTAGTGCTAATGTCGAAAAGTCGACAAATCCCAAATCGATATGTTTTTTGAGTTTATAAGCATAGGGACCGGTGAGCAACACCCAGGAAATGTGTGTTTCCAACACCCGAAACTCATCGACCGGGTGATCATAGAAAGATTTATTCTGTAGTGCTTCTATCAACATTCCGCTTCTTCCCTGCTCCTGCTGTGTTGAACGTTTATTTGAATGAGTCTGCATCATAACAAACGGAAAGCGGAGATCAGAGCGCAGCTCGTAAACTGCAGCAATCTATTTGCGTTTTTTTCAAAGCGAAGCAGAACGTGCCTGCGTTATGAATTTCAGCACACCCTAATCAGGCCGACTTTTGTGCGATCGACCTGTAGTACGGGACTTTCAACAAGGGCAGACAGAGGAAACTGCACGCCTGCAGACTTGAGAGTGCCCTGACTTCTCATGAATCAGCGAAAGCTCTATGATCCTGAATACAGACTGATTTTCTATTTCTGTTTCTGAAACATCCGCAGGCAAGCTCCATGTATGATTTAACACCTCTGAATATTGCTCTGGCATCCTTGCTCGTTTTGGTGAATGGCATCATTTCTGTTTGGCTCAAGTTGAACATGGAAAAGCGACTATTGCTGGCGGCGGTCCGCACGGTTGTGCAATTGCTGCTGATTGGCCTGATCCTGGAATGGATCTTTAAACTTGCGTGGTGGCCTGTGATTCTCCTGTTGATGTTTACCATGACGATGATTGCCAGCATTACCGCAGTTCAACGTTCGCAACGCCGTTTTCCGGGGATCTGGTTGAATAGTATTGTGGCTGTCTTTGTCAGTTCCTGGCTGGTCAGCGGCTTTGCATTAACGGTCATTATTCCTCCCCAAAACTGGTCGGCGAACCCGGCCCAATATTTGATTCCCCTGCTGGGAATGATTTTGGGAAATACGCTGAATGGAATTTCTCTGGGTCTGGACCGACTGAGTGAAGAATTGGTCATGCGCAGAGCGGAAGTGGAATTAAAACTCTCCTTAGGCGCTACCAGAAATGAAGCGGCCCGCGAAGCGTTGCAGAATGCAGTCCGCTCGGGCATGACGCCGATTATTAATTCGATGATGGTCGTCGGCCTGGTATCATTGCCCGGGTTAATGACGGGACAGATTCTAGCCGGTGCCAGTCCGCTGGATTCGGTCAAGTATCAGATCGTCATCATGTTTCTGATCGCCTCGGGTACCGCACTGGGTACTGTCATTTCCGTCTTACTGGGATATCGGCGGCTGTTTAACTCGAAACACCAATTCCTGTTTGACCACATCACACGGGTCGAATAAGCCCGCTACCATTTCGTTGAAGAGACTCGAAAGGAATGATTCAACCAACCTTTACTCAAAGGTCAGTTTATCAAAGAGTTCCTTGAGCACCGGTTCCGGATAGAGTACGAATGAAATTTCGCGACTCTGAATGACTTCGTTGGCTTTCATCTGCTGCCTCACGGTCGCCAAGTCTTCGTTAATCTGACTCCGCAGTTTTGTGGTCAACAAAGCCAGTTTTGCATCAATCTCTCGCAGCTCTCGAAACCGCCGCCTGTTGCGACGTCTGCGTTCCGACTTGTCGACCAGTTTCCCCTCGTCTGAGGTAGCAGCAGCCTGCTGCTCACGAATCAACGCCTGCTTACGCTCAAGCAGGGGAGCAGCCTCTGAAAGTTGGTCGGCCGTCAAGTAACGGTCGGAATTAAAATCCAGATCCCGCAAGTTTCTCAGCAGACAGGTTTCATCGCATTGCTGAACATCAAACGGCTTGCAAATCGGAAGAAATTTTGTTGCGGACAGCGTCAGGTAACGCGGGGGAGTCAGATGAAAGAAGCGGGTAAATATCCGATCGGTCATTTCATCATATTTGGCCCCGCCAATCCCGTGAACGAACAGATCACCCAAAAACAATCGGGCAAACAAGGTCGTCGTCAAAGCGCGCGTTCGCAAGCGAATTCCCTGTTCAGGCAGTTGTTTCAGAATTTCGATCGCAGCAGACAAATCGCAATTTTCCGACATCGGCAGAGTGGCCATCACTGCCTTTCCGTTTGAAAGCAGAATATTCTCATGATCCCGCTTGACGAACAACTGATGCCGACGTGTTTCTCCTGCGCGCCAGATCCAGAACGGAGATTCGATCCAGCCTTCCTGCTCCGACAATTCTGGGACAGGGTGAGTTTTACTCCGCACGCGATTTACTTTGCGGTACTCGCCTAAGACTTCATTATGTGTCATTCGAAACTGTTCGGCATATTTGAACAGATAGCTGGCAAACCATAAAAACGGGCTGGTCGAACAGAGACGACTAATGGGGAGTTCCAGGTTCTCAACACCCCAGCGTTGCTCTTGTGCATGCCGGGCCGCAGCCAGACAGTCGGCTAAACGATCGGACTTACCCATATGGGAAATCGCGGCAGGCCAGATCTCCCGCAACAGAGGAGCGGAAAGTTCGGGCCACTGTTTGCGTGCTTCGTCAACCCGATCCACAAACGAGCGGAACAACTCTTTGTTTTGAATTGTTGTTTCTTCCCACGGCTTTTTCTTGATTGATTCATCAAATGAGATTTCAGAAAAAAACGGGGCAGAACGAGTGCCTTGAGGTACTCGAATGGAAGTGGAACTGACCAGGTCATTATCGACGATCAAGTTCAGACTGAGTCCTGCTGTCTTGCGAGCCACTTTCCCAATCAACAGATTCTTCACCCAGACACCGGGATGATACAATGCAGGCTGATGTCCGGTCATTAACAACAGGCGGTCGTTGAGATCCTCGGGGAGAGTGACTGTATTGCCTGTCAGCTCAGAGGTATATTGTGCTGCTGCTTCCAAAACGGCGCGGCGTGCCCATTCTCTGAGACCGGAAATAATTTTTCCGCTTCGCTCCCGCGAACAGGCGCTGAACATTCTGCGATTTTCTTGTGCGTCACTGATTATCTGATTCAAATCAGGACGGGAAAAAATCGCGTCATCGTAGCGGGGAACCAGTAGATCCTGCTTCTCCCACACTGGCTCCGGGACAGCTTCCGTACCGGAATCAAATCGGGAATCGGGATTCTTACAGGGAAAAGGAGTCACTGAAGACATTTCAATGCTTTAATGGTATGCTGAATTCAATTAATTTTATTTGCAGTCAGACGGAGCAAACTGCAAAACCTCAAAAAACTGCGTAGCGCGCACTCTAGTTTGACCAGTCTCTTACTGAATGTCGAGTCCATTTGAGCTGAATTCAAACGGAAATCAGCCGATGCATGCCGTCCTGAACAACTATTTCGACGTTCCATAATTCACTCATTGTAAGAATCAGTATGATCGTTACAACTCTCAGAGGTACAGCAGGCTAAACCCGAAGCCTGCATTTCACGATCAAGCACTTCGTCGTAATACGCTTTGCGCTTGATGGCATCATCCAACGAACCACCAAAGCTCCGTTCCTCTTCCAGATAAACCAGTGGAACCGGAAATTCGAGAACCTGCATTGCATGGGCGGCTGCTTGAACCCAAAGTTGTAGCGGCATTGCATATCCCAAGTCGGTCACGTTGAACTTCGCAAGGGACTCAACCCGATATGCTTTCAAGCCACAAAACGCATCTGTGATTTGAAAGCCCAGTTGTTCATTAATCCGTCGTGTCACCGCCACATTGATCTGTCTGCGATCTTCCGGGGGAATACTCGCATCGGAGTAACTTTTCAGATAACGACTGCCGGAAAGAATATCCAATGGATCATTCTCCAAACGATCACGCATTTGCTGGACCAAATCAGGCAGCAATGCAGGCTCATGCTGGCCATCGCAGTCAATCGTCACCAACACATCGTATTCATCCTGATGCGCCACTGCAAAATCGAAGGCACTTTTGAGAGCAGCACCATACCCGCGATTCTCCGGATGAGAAATCACTGTGATGCCTGTCAATTCTCTCAAGATTTCCGAAGTCCGATCTGAAGACCCATCATCAACCACCAGAATTTCTTCTGCATACTTCCGGACTTCGGTCAAAACTTCGACCACATGTCGCTCTTCATTGAAAACCGGCAAAGCAATCAGCGCTTTCCTGTTCATAATCAGATCCTTTGAAATCTGGGGGTTTTTATCGGAAATCTTCCGCACGGTTCCATTGTAGAACTCGTTATGTTGGGGTCAACTATTCCAGTCTCTCAAAGCAGCCGGCAGCAGGAACAATGTGAAAACTTCACAGCCGGTTGGTTGTGAGAATGGTTTAATCTTCTACAATAGGGACTGAGAATGTATTTGCAGAGGAATGGGTTTCGTTCCCGGAGAACGGGGTTCGACACACGAGGCAATATACGTAATGTCACCAACATTTAAATCTATTCACATGAAAACACAAAGGAGTTAATCGAATGGCTTATACGCTTCCCGAACTACCCTATGCCTATGATGCGCTTGAACCGCACATTGATGCGCGGACAATGGAAATTCACCATACCAAGCATCATCAGGCTTATATTTCCAAAGCAAACGCTGCACTGGAAGGCCACAGCGACCTCGCAGCAAAATCCATTGAAGATCTTCTCAGCGATCTGAGTGCTGTCCCAGAAGCGATTCGTGGCGCGATTCGAAATAATGGTGGCGGACACGCTAATCACAGTTTATTCTGGACAGTGATGTCTCCCAACGGAGGCGGCGCTCCCAGCGGCGAGCTTGCAGACGCGATCAACGCTACCTTTGGCAGCTTGGATGCGTTCAAAGAACAGTTTTCCAACGCCGCCGCCACTCGTTTTGGAAGTGGCTGGTCTTGGCTGTCAGTGGATGGCGGTAAATTAGTCGTTGAGAGTACTCCTAACCAGGACACTCCACTTTCTGAAGGTCGCACTCCCATCTTGGGACTCGATGTTTGGGAACACGCATACTACCTAAACTACCAGAACAAGCGACCTGACTATATCTCAGCCTTTTTTAACGTGATCAACTGGGATGAAGTTGCAAAACGTTATGCGGCTGCGAAAAGCTAATTGTCGTAGTTTACATCGACAATCAACCCCTAAATTGCCGATGATATGAAAGCGGCCTTCATGTTTTGAAGGCCGCTTTTGGTATTTGTGGGGGAATTTCAATGTCAATTCGCAGCAGCAGCTTCGCCATTCTGGTCGGTATGCTTTGCTTTCAAGCAGGGTGTCGAACGATTCCCGACTACCATGAGCCGGCTGGATTCAGCAGCACCTATCACCAGCGAATTTACCCGGAAACGGCCATTGCTTCTCTTTCAGATTCTGCTGCGCAAGGGGCTCCCAAGGATCAGGGGGTCTTTTACCCTACCGATGTCAAAGTCAAACAGCCAAAATACCACGCACCGCTGGCTGAAATCAAAGGCCGCGTCACAGATGAAGAGCTGACAAATGAAAGACGTAAACTGCAATTTGACAGTTTGAGAAGAGCCGACGATTACATCAATGAGGAACAGATCTTCAACAACAACAATTTCCCGGCACCTGCTGCCTGGTAAGCCGGTGAGTCTGTCGTTTGAGAGCCCCTGATTGTAAAGATTACATATTCTCTCAAATGGAAATTCCGTCTTAGATTCTGCTTTTGACAGGAAATCTAATAAGAGCTATCTTCCCGATCTACCTTGATGAAGATTGAGCGGTAATCAAATCTTCCTGGAATACCGTGGCTATGGGAAGGACCCCAAAAGTGGTAAATGGTCAGCATGTTGTTGTCTTCGATGGTCTGAATGAAACCGAACAAGTTCTCAAAGCGATCTTGGAGCCGCGAGGGTGCCGAGTCAACCGAATTCGTAAACAGCATCCCGGTGATGGTGCCTCTGATCAGGAGGTCCCCAGCATCGTTGTTGTCCACGACGATGACTCGAATGAATCGACAACAAACCAACTGGGATGGAACAAAGTCCCCAAGATTGTCATTGGTACAGTTAAGAACACACAGGTATCCAAAGCCGACCAATCCACCCGTTTTCTGGTCCAGCCTTTTCAATATGCAGAACTGATTGATTCAATTGAGAGTCTCTTAAACCCCCCTCGCGCAACTCATTGACAATCGGCCATTTCTCCCCTCATATCCAACGCGAATCGTAGCGAGCCTGAATTCGGCTTTTTTGCAGCGTTTTGAATGCCATTCGGACCAGAAAACAGATTTCAGGGCACCGCAGGTTCGTTAAATACTCTCTAGGATTTGAACAGGGCTCTGCATTGGGATATGATGCTGAGTAGGGGACGATGCTACATAGAGTGAGCAAAATAATGATATAGTGAATTTCCACGCAACAGAGGTTTGCTGAGAATTGCTTGCCAGTAATCAACGCCTGAGGATCCGTGAAAAAGAGATGGCGACTGTTATTCTCTCTTCCAGGTTAAGACAGAAGCTTTAACATGATGTAATCAGGCGTTTCACATTGCGAATCAGTAAAAATACAATTGAGCCAACACACTGATGTTTTCGTTCAGCTGTTTTCGCTCAACTGGGAAATTTGCTCGCTTGAGTACTTAGCAGTCAACACTACAACGAGCTGCAGGTCCAGTCATCGACTGGGAATACGAAACAATGAAAAAGTTGATACTAAATGATGCGACCAAAGCAACGCTGCTGGTAATTCAGGGTGTTGATTTGGGAACTCGGTTTAAGCTCGGCACTGAACCTGCTGGAGTAGGGCGGGGAGTTCGCAATGAAGTGCGGATCCTGGATACCGAAGCATCACGCCAGCACGCCTTGATTTCGTACAAAAATGGATCTTACAGCATCACCGACCAGAACAGTTCTAATGGAACTCTGGTAAATGGGACACAGATTCAATCGACCAAACTGACTAACGGCGATCAAATTCAAATCGGTCGCAGCCTGCTGCTGTTTTCAAGCCAGTCGATTGATGACGATTCCCGCTATATGGCGGAAAAAATCGATTTAATCAGCAATGAAGATTCCCATCACTCCAGTATCACACACGAAGTCAATCACGATTTCGATTCCGTTATTCTGGATACAGCCGACGCTTCGGGAGTCATCCCCAAACACGAAATCCAAAATGATCTTCAGGCGCTATATCGTGTCGCCGAAGCGGCAGTCAGCCCGACGATTTCGCAGGAAGAATTACTCAAACGAATTCTCGACCTCACAATTAACACCGTCGGCGCAGACCGCGGCTGTATGTTAATTACCGACCCCCAATCGGGTGAAATCCTGCCACAGATTTATAGCAGCCGCGATGAGAAGAAGAGCGGATCGCGCATGCCGGTCTCACATAGTATCGTGGATTATGTTTTGAATAAGAAGCAGGGGGTTCGTACATCGGATGCACAGCGGGACCAGCGTTTTGAAGGGGGGCGCAGTATTCTCCAGGCCGGAATCAGGGAAGCCATGTGTGTTCCCATGCAGGGACGCCATGAACTGATGGGGGTCATCTATGTCGATACAACGACGTCACATCCTGAAATATTGTTGAAAAACGGTGCCGTTGAAAAATTCAGCGAAGAACATCTCAGGCTGCTGGTAGCAATCGGACGCCAGTCGGCTTTGGCCATCGAAAACTATCGTTTCCAGAACGCCATGCTGAAAGCTGAACGCTTTGCAGCAATGGGGCAAACCATCGCCACACTGAGCCATCATATCAAAAATATTCTGCAGGGAGTTCGCGGCGGCAGTTATCTGATCGATATGGGCTTGAAGAAATCCGAAGAAGATCTGGTTCGCAAAGGCTGGAATATCGTTGAAAAAAACCAGAACAAAATCTATCACCTGGTAATGGACATGCTCACCTTCAGCACCGAGCGAAAACCGGCTTTAGAACCAGGCTCGATCAATACTCCGGTCAAAGACGTTTATGAACTCATGCAGGCACGCGCAGAAGAATGTGGTGTCAAGCTGAAATGCGAACTCGCGGAAGACCTGCCGGAATCAGTCTTTGACCACGAAGGCATTAATCGAGCGGTATTGAATATTGTGATCAATGCCATTGATGCCGTTGAAGGATCTGAGCAGGGAATGGTTCTACTCGAAACGACTTATTTGGAAAAACCAGATCAGATTATGATTATGATTTCAGATAATGGCCCGGGAATCCCTCAAGATCAAATCAACAAGATTTTTAATCTGTTCGAATCGACTAAAGGAGCCCGAGGCACCGGAATTGGATTGGCCGTCAGCCAGAAAATCATTCGAGAACATGGCGGCGAAATCAGCATCGAAAGTGAATCTGGTAAAGGCTCCCGATTCACACTTTCGGTTCCGCGCCTGGATGAAGATCACCCACCGGAAGCCTCTTCATAAACAGATCGTGGTGCGGAGGTCTTTCAGAAAGACCGTTTGTTACGTCCCGGTTTTGCCGGACCTTGACCACTACTTTGACCGCTTCCCTGAATCATCCTCTGCAACGCAGCGGGGTCAGCACCGATGGGCTGTTTTAATTCTGACCAGCTTGCGGCTTTGCAGGTAGGCAACAATTGAAAATCAGATGGCTTGATTTTAATCAGCGGGGGTAACTTCTGCTCCTGCAAGATAATGCCTCCCCGAATGATCAATGCACGTTGATCGGCATCCTCTCCAAACAGACGCGTCATTTCCTTTAAAAAATCTGCATCCGTTTTTTGCGAACGGGCTCCGCTATCGTCTAATACGTTCAACCTCTCAACCATAAAGCCATTCGAATCCCCCCACCATTGGATCGTTTTTTTATCCTGGCTTGCCTGAGGAATTGAGAATAAAGAAGCAGACTGCGAGAAATCAGACCGTACTGCTGATGTTGAAGGAGCTGGCATGAAAATAGATTCATCCGCAAAGATCTGCACAGCAGAATCCCCGAATACTTTGACTCCCGGGGTCTGTTGAAATTTAATGACAGCCCCCCCCGGTGCAAAAGTACTTTGGTTCAAGGAAACCTGAACTGCCGGAGATGTAGACTGCTTCGCTTCCAAGGCAAAAATGTCCCTCAGACTCAAGAGCAGGCTGTTCTGTATATCAAGACTGAGCCGAGAAGCGCGCGAATCAACAATCGTCCCCGAAGCAGCCAGAAATGAATGATCAATCAGAATCTGTCCTGGTGTTTCCGCATCAGAGGCTTCAACATACACGACAGACTGAAACCGTCTGTCATTGATCAGCATCGCATCCAGGGCACATTGATCCAATGCCAGCCGACTATTCTGGCAAACCAGGAAATGCTTGGGAACAACGCCTTTTCTTTCGGAAGAAATGCGAAAGTTCCCCCCGATCATCTCCAATGTCGAATTTTTCAGTGTTACAAATGAAGGAATGCCTGCCGTCTTCTGATCGCGCGGACGCTTTTGGGCTGAAGGAGAAAACAGCTTCAATTCAACAATCGGGCGGCCTCCCTCTTTTTGCTGAAAGTGCAAACGAATCTGTTTGTTTTCAATCAAGATCGGAGAAGTGTAACAAGTTCCCTGACCACTGACATTGACATGTGTGGGACCTGAGATGGCGGAGCTGCCAAGAAACTCATTCAGGTCGCCTTTACTCATGTCAAACGAAACCGTTTTCGCCTTCAGAAATACATCATGAATTTCCTGCTTCAATCGGGGTTTGCTCAGATAGGCCTGGATACGGTCCAACTGTCCCCGGGAGAGGGATTTCAAAGCGGCAGGATCGCAGCCAGCGATCACGCCCCCTTCGGAAATTACATGAACGGCTTTTTGTTTAGAAAAATTAAGCAAGGACCGCACAAAAGCGGGAGCAAGCAGTTCGGTCATTTTCGGCGGTAGTTGGGGATTAAACGCAGCTTCCGCTACGATCTCCCCCCAGCTTTGCTGCCAGGTACGATGCGAATCGACTTGAAACACGTTCTGAGCCTTACCGGATTCTGTGGAACGTAAATAGAATGGCCAGCCCCATAAAAGTGCGCTTTCTAATTGTACCTTCAGACCATTGAAACGGTTTTTGCTTTGCTCACGCAATTTATCTTGAGGCCAGTTTATCAGGGAGAGCATTGCTGACTGTTTATTCTCGGGACTACCAATCAACACAGAATTTACAACGATGATTTCAGTTTGATTCTCTTCAGTAGTAGCCTGCTCGGAATCGGGCTGTTTTGTATCTTTGATTTGCGGAGAACCATTCAACTCAAAGATAGAGCGATCAGAGAGCAGGGTACTGGAAAAGACCCTGGCAGTGCGGGGGTATTTACGTTCTTGCCAGGTGGACTTGGCTTTGGGATTGATTCCCAATTTTGCCAGTTCGAGGCAGGGAGCACCTTTTACGGAAATAAAGCAATTTGAAATCAAGACATCAGCGTAAGGTTGATCGATGCGAACCACTTCTACCTGATTGCCGGTAATCACGGAGTTTTCCAGAAAAACACGTGATTCTCCCTCAGGACGTTCCGTTGTCGCAAGTGGATCTCCCGTGGAATTGATTAATCGAATCGATCTTTGAGTTGTTCCTTTGAGTGTAAATGAGCTGTTTTGAAATGTGAGATCACTCTGTTTGAGTCCCAAGAGATTACACGCTCCAGAACCAGGCAGTTGCGAAACATCACAGAGGAAATGAACTCCCTGAAACCGAAGTACTCCCGAGGAAAAAGAAAGAATATCGATTTCTGATTGATTCGCAGCCTTATTTTCTGCTTGAATCACAATCACCGGATCCTGCTCAGAATCCGCCATGATGATCAGCGGGGAGATATTCTGCAAACGATGTGATTTAAGGAGAAAAGGCCCCTGACCGAATAATCGAATCACGGCCCCCTTGGAGGTCACGGCTTCGATCGCCTCGTTGAGACTGCCGTAAACACCCGCATCCGTTTTTCCTTTGGCTACCTTAAAGACAGGCAGCTTCGGATCGACTTTGCTCCCATTGGCGCCAGCCAGAGAAGTGAACCCCGATCCCCATTCAGGAAGATGCTGCTTTTCCTGTCCACGAACAGCCACGTTTTGCAAGTTTTCACTTGGTTGTTTGCTCTGATCGGCAGGCTGGTTTTTTCCGTTGTCTTCCGAAACTTCGGCCGCTGACTGTGCCTGACCTTTGCCTTCAGAACTTGCCTGGTCTTCATGCTCCGCTGAATTTCGTTTTTCGGAATCTCGCTGCTTCTCCTCTGGGTTCTGCTGGTCTAACGCAAAAGGATTGTTTACAGGCCCCTGTGGGTTGGGGCTGGATGAATTAAACACATTGATTCCCCACCAGACGAGCAGGACCAACAGAACCACTCCACCAATCAGCATGGCAATTTGTTGGTAATCTACGGCAATTTGTTTTTCGGATGCAGCGCTTTCCTCCGATTCGACAGGAGGCATTTTTCGGGTTGGCCTCTTCGGACGACTCGCAGTTGGTTCTTTCCGCGAAGCTTTGCTGCTCTGTGAGGTGGGTCTGGCTCGCTTCCGCTGTTCAACAGGCGCTTCCGTCTTTTTCGAACGGGCGGCTTTCCTGGCTTTCATAGCTGAGTCGGAAATCACGGAACCTTCTCCAGACGGGGGAACCGCGCGGCGTGGCTTCGCAAGCTCTTCCGAGTCATCAGCCGGGAGCGATTTCTGCTCGACCGATCTTTTTTTGGCAGGCTTTGCAGGACGTTCCACCGCAGGCACTACCGCTTCCTTCTCCGCTTCTGATTCCTTCTCCACTTCTGCCGCCAACTGCTGCAGATCGAAACTGGTACTGAGCCGGCTATGCGATTCGTCCTCATGCTCTTCAGTCTGGCTGCTAAAATCAGGCATGAACTGATTGATTTGAAAGTCGCTACTATCCGCCGCCTGTTTAGCGATGGTTTCGAGTGCATCCTGCTCGCTATCAGACTCATCGTTGGCTAAGGCTTCCAATACATTATTATCGACATTAGAGCGTTTCAGATTCGAATTCTTCAAATCTTCCAGCAACTCTTCCGGATTCTGATAACGCTCATTCTGAGATTTAGCCATCATCCGCTGAATGATCGCCACCATTCCTTCAGGAACCAGGTCATTTAATTCACGAGGGTCAGGCGGAGGTTTTGTGGCATGTGCTGCCAGCTTATTAGTCAGACTTCCTTCTGAAAAAGGGGCACGCCCAGTCAGCATGTGATACCAGGTACATCCCAGAGAATAGAGGTCACTGCGAATGTCTGCTGCCTTACTGTCTCGCGCCTGTTCAGGGGCCATATAATCGACAGTCCCCACCGTAGTCCCGGCACGGGTTATGCTTGTCTCTGTATTATCATCAATCGATCGTGCCAGCCCGAGGTCTGTCAGTTTCACGACCCCATCCAGACGAATGAGTATATTGGCCGGCTTAATATCTCTGTGAACGATGCCTTGCTGATAAGCGTGCGCCAAGGCCTGCGTGACCTGCGTGATAATCTCCAGCGAACGACGAACGGGAATCCGATTTCGTTTATTAATCAGATTATGTAAGTCGGTCCCTTCCACATATTCTAAAGCAATATAAAGGTAACCATCTTCTTCGCCAGCATCATAGACAGAAACAATATTTTCATGTCGTAGATGAGCAGCAGCCTGACCTTCTGCCTTAAAACGTTTAACTAGGACTGGATTCTCCGCCTTATCACGGGGTAGAATTTTTAAGGCAGCTAACCGATTCAGTGTGGTATCCCGGGCAAGGAAAACGGCCCCCATGCCGCCCGCACCGATTTCTTTTTCAATCTGATACTTGCCTAGCGTTTCCAACTTGGGGACGCGCGCAGACTGGCGCTTTTTCTTTTCAGGAATATCTTTATTCCGCTTGGCCATCGCCTACCCCAGAACTGTCTGAATCGACAAATTCAAAAACGTCTGACTTCATACAGGGACCGGTTACATGAACCGCTTTTAAAATAAACAAGATTTGATTCAATGTTACAAGAAACATGAAGTGGAAGACCTTATATCATAAGCATTTGGAGGGGTAGAGTCAAAATAGACCCTCTTTCTTTTCGATATTTCTGAGACAAGCAAACCTGAACGGCTATGAACGGAATCGTTTTCTGAATTAATCGGCCCCAGGCGGCTCCCGAAACAGGTCAAATCGCGTCGGACCAGTCCAAACACTGAACAAGGCCGGATTTCATACCACAGATACACCATTTCCCGAACGGGTCACAGGCAACTTCAATCGCTTCGTCTGGAATCACTCCCCCCCAGAGAAGCTTACCTTCCTGATTTAACCAATATAATTCCTGCTCAATCGTCGCTGCGACAATCCGATTCGCGGAAAAATCACAGTCAATCACTTTCGGCGTGCCTTCAAAAACCAAGGTACCCGCAGTTTCTCCTTCAGAATCAAAAATCAGAATCCCATAGTTAAAGCCCGCCAGATAGATACAATGGCCATCCCCGGCTACCGCAATCCCACCGCAATTAGACCAGTGTTTCTCGGTCCAGAAACAGTTACCTTCCAGATCATAACAACAAAGTATTCCATTATCGGCAGCACCGATTAAACGCGGTTCTGTTAGCTGAAAATGCAAATAACTGAGGGGACGAACGGTCTCAAAACTGGCGACCTTTCTTTTCTGTGAATCAACAATAATTGTCTTACCGCTGGCGAGACTCACGGCGATATAATCACCATAGGAGTCCATGGTGATTGCCAGACATTCGACCGAAAAAGAAATCGCCCACAAGACGTTTAAATCGCGATCGAAGCAGCAGATGCTATTGTCGGAATAAATCGCGGCTCCAAGTTTTCCACGGTCACTCCAGTGGACCAGCTGCACATCTTTGATTCCACGATTCAGATGTAGAAACTGCCCCTGACGATCCAATAAATAAAGGCCGCCTGAAACGTCGGCGGCCAGAATTTCTCCAGTTTCGCGTGCCAGGTCCAGCGCAAGTAGAGGAGCCTCTGTCGCAAATGACCACCGCAAATCGGGTGTCGCTCCTTTTCCCTGTGTCAGCCAGGCGGCACGTTCATCCATCATGGTGTTACAGCGTATTGCCTTTGCAGTATTTGTAAGCCACGCTTGATATCAGAGTCTGCCGCCAGCTTTTGCTCTCGTGAGGCACCGTACATGGCAGTCTGCAACTCATCTTTTTCAACCGTGATATTGGGTTTGATCCCGATCTTACCATAAGTATTTCCCTGAGGCGAATAGAATTTCGCGGTTGTTAGACGTAAACCGGTGGAACCTCGAATCGGAAAAATACTTTGCACTGACCATTTGCCGTAGGTTTTTCGACCAATCACAGTCGCACGCCGGTGATCGGTGAGTGCACCTGCCACGATTTCGCTGGCACTGGCACTGTTCCCATCCACAAGTAAAACCAGCGGAATTTTCCAGGTGCCAGGACGGTGAGCCGTATAACTCCAGTTCTGATCGGAGACACGCCCCTTAGTCGAAACTAATTTTCCTTCTTCCAGAAAACGATCGAGAACTTCAACCGCAGCAGACAGCAAACCACCAGGATTTCCACGCACATCCCAAATCAAAGATCGCATGCCTTCCCCGTTTAGTTTTCGCAGCGCGGCATCCAACTCGGAAGCAGATGTTTTCTGAAAACCTGTCATTTTGATGTAGGCAATCCCATTTTCCTGATCCAGCATTTTCACGATCGGAAAACTTTTCACCTGAACTGCTTTTCGAGTGACCCTGGCAACGCGGGTTGTACTGCTGCCCGGACTTTCCAATTCCAGAATAACCTGACTACCAGTCGTGCCACGCAACAGATTCGCGGCCTGGTCGGTTGTCATATTGCGACAGTCGTTGTGGTCGATACCCACAATATGATCTCCCGACAGAACCCCCGTCTGTTCAGCAGGACTCTCTGGCAGAACATTGATCAACAGCATACCTTCGCCGATTTCGGCCTTCATCTCGATGCCAATCCCGACGAACTCGCCTTCGATATTGTCATAAAGATCACCCAGACGTTCGGGAGTCAGAAAACTACTGTAATCGTCCAGCGAATTACAACCACCAAACATGTATTCTGCAATTACTGCCGTATCTCGTAATCCTAAATTTTGATAGGACAGCTCACAAACTTCAACAATCAGTTGATGCGCCCCATGGTGGCTGGAAATAGATTTGTTCCAGTAATTCTCTCTCAGAATTCGACGGACTTTGCGAATCTTCTCTGGTGGTACGCCACGTAAATGTGCTTTGGTAAATTGGTCATTTGCCAACGCCAGATACAAACTCTCGGTACCATGCGCGACGTACGACGTCGTACTGAGTGGATCAACAAAGTGTGATTGAATTTTTGTTAAAATTTCGTCAAACAGAATAAAGGCTTCACGACGGGACTGCGCTAACAGAACCTTTGAGAAACTCTCATCCATATAACGTCGGTCGATGCCAAAATGAATTTTCGCACGACGCAAACCGTATTTGATGTTGTCGTTTCCAGGCCACTCCTTCAGGGCCTCTTCATAATGCTCGATTGCCTTAATCCATTGTCTCGTCCGTTCATACTCTTCACCTTTGGCTATCGCCTGGTTTTGAGAGACTGGAATGACAATGGGCAACGCGCCAGGGTCTGCAAAGGCAACTGTTGACTCCATTGCCAGAGCACATCCCACTAAATAAACCCACAGATATCTCGATTGTAATCGCTTCAGAAGTCGCGTCTTGGTAGATGAAAACATGGTTCCCCCTCTATACCAGCGCTTTATTCCCCTTGCTGATGGCCGCCACAAGCAGGGCTCATCGAAAGCAAGCAGGAAAATGGGCGCTGGTTCGCGCTGCACAAAGTAGTACAGCGTTTATTTAAACAATTATCTTGCCGATATGTTTAACATAAGCCACAAAAATTCGATGGTCAAACAATCCTTTCGATTAAGATGCAGCACGACCCGCACAATCGATTCATTTTTAAATGACCGTTCAAAAGCAGAGTCATCAAATTTAACAGTGGGAGAGGGGAGTTTTTCTTAACTCGTTATAGTACTTGACGCAGTGGGTCCCGCAGCCCTTAGCTATTTACGCTAAGTCGGACATTCCCTACAACTGGCCCCAGGCAAGACACTTCAAGAAATGTTGAACGAAATTCAGAAATTCGCTCAACTCGTCATTTAGGTAATCAACGTTCCTGTCCCCAGAGAATCGCCAGTTGCACCAGCACATCGACGGCCTGCTGCATCTCTTCGACAGTGGTCCATTCCAGCGGGGAATGGGGGTTATGCTGCCCACTGGAAAGGTTTGGTGTTGGTAATCCCTTTTCCGTCAGCAGGGAACCATCTGTCCCGCCTCGGATCACATTCAAATTCGGCTCCAGGCCCGCAGCACGGGTCGCTTCAATCGCTTTTTCCAACGCGCGTGGTTCTTTTGACAAGCCATCGCGCATATTACGGTACTGCTTGTGTATCGTGATTGCAATTTCCGCTTTAGGATGCTTTTCTCGCAAGGGGCCTGCCAGCGATTCCAGCAGTTGTGCATATTCCGCCAATTTCTCTGTCTCAAAATCCCTTAAGATCAACCGAGCCGAAGCTTCGGAGACACTGCCTTCCAGATGATAAGGATGCATAAATCCTTCCCGGCCATCCGTCGTTTCAGGACTTAATGTCTCGGTCGGCAATTGTGAGATCAAATCACTCAAAATGCGAATGGCATTCACCATGACGCCTTTTCCCACAGAAGGATGCGTATTCACCCCGCGAACAACAATCATCGCCTGATCTGCCGAGAACGTTTCGGAATCGATGCGTCCGCTGCCATCACTGTCTAGCGTGTAAGCACAGCAAACCCCGAACTGGTTTAGATCCAGCTTTTCAATGCCGCGACCAATCTCTTCATCACAAGTAAAGCAGAGGCGAATCGGTCCATGGGGAATCGACGTGTCTGCCATCAAGAATGCGGCAGCCGACATCATCACCGCGATCCCCGACTTGTCATCGGCTCCCAGCAGTGTCGTCCCATCGGTGGTAATCACCGTTTTCCCCACCATCTGCTGCAAGCGTGACTCTTCGCTGACACGTAATACGCGCGAAGGATCGCCCGGCAGTACCAGATCCTGGCCATCATAATTCTCATGCACAATCGGTTTCACATGCGTTCCCGAAAACTCAGGCGACGTATCGACGTGCGCCACCCAGCCAATCGCGGGAACCTCTCCTTCAACCGTACTGGGAATCGTGGCCATCACAATGCCATATTCGCTGATCGTTACATCTTCCAGTCCCAGTTCCTCACACTCGGTAAACAACATGCGGCTCAAATCCAGTTGTTTTTTCGTGCTGGGAAAAGAGGGGCTCGTCTCATCGGACTGAGTATCAATTCTGACATAACGCAAAAAACGATCGATCAAGGTATCCATAAGATGTGACTTTTCATTCAGGTATTAAATAAAGGGGAAATCATTCGCCAGTTAATGGCTCGTTTTAAATTGATCCAGGTCAAAAGCAACAAATTCAATTTTCTGATAACCGTCTCGCTCATAGAGCAACCCGACATCACCGTTTGACAACATCGCCAGACTGGAATAGGCGGCAGAGCCCGGCGTGACTAATCGCGACGCCGACCACGTTTTGCCGTCATCAAGACTCAGCCGAACTGTCATCGTGTCCCGTTTTTTGCTGGCAGGATTACTGAAAAGCATCTGGCCTGTTTTTCCCGTCTCCGGAAATCCTACCCGGATCAGACTCGCCTGACAAACCGGATCGATTAAAGTCGAGTCGAGCCTGACATCGGACCACGTCGCCCCGCCATCATCGGAAACAGCAATCGCCCGCCGGTTCTTGCCGTGATAGCTCCGCATATTCATCAGCAGTCGGCCATCAGCTAATTCAACGACGGCACACTCATTCGTCTTTTCACCAATCGGCTGGCTGAGTTGCCAGGTCTTGCCATGATCGTCCGAGTAAATCGCATGCGACCGCCGCACCACTTTGCCGTTCAGCGTCACATTATGATCGCAGGGAATCACCAGCCGCCCTTTGTGTGCCCCACGCGTCAACTGAATCCCGTTGCCGGGCCCTGTGGCATACCAGGTCCACTCCGGCTGTTTCGTGGTCTTCGTGATTTCATAAGGCGTCTTCCAGTTCACGCCGTCATCATCCGAATAACTCATATAAACGCGCCGTGTATCCCGCGCGGTCTTATCTTTGATTTGCTTTTCGTGATCCTGACCATGATTCCACGTCAAAGGCAGCCAGATGCGGCCCGTCGATTGATCAACGACCGGGCAGGGGTTACCACAGGTATGCGCACCATCGTTCCAGATGACGGATAATTCAGACCATGTTTTTCCATTATCTGAACTTCGCTTGAGAACCAGATCGATGTCGCCACTGTCACTTAAATTGTTCTTCCGTCCTTCTGCAAAGGCCAGCAGTGTGCCTTGGGGGGAGACAATCAGCGCCGGGATCCGGAACGAGTGATAACCGCCGTCGCCGCGCTGATAGACGCTGGTTTTCGTCACTGTTTTCAGAGCAGGGGAATCAGCTTGTTGCGCAGAGACTTCAGACAGCCCGTTATTCAGGAACAGCAAACAAGGAACAAGTAGAAAATGAAGCAATTTTGTCATCTTTGAGGCGCTCCGCAGGAAGGACAAAAGCCGTAAATGAGTGAGAAACGAGTATAACGCCACAGGAAATGCGTCACAATCAACCAAATTCGGCTGCATTTCCCGTTGAAGTCGGCGGTTGACTTGCGATCAACAAAGAATTTGTTAAGCTTTCGACTTCTCACTGGCTTTTTTGCCGATAAAGTGAGACATCTAAGGAAGTTAGCACCGGGGAATGACTTTTCTCCAGACTTAACTTTCAGTAGGATAGGACATGCTATATATAGTGTGTCCCAACCCAATCTGGCGGTGTAGCTCAGTCGGTTAGAGCAGCGGAATCATAATCCGCGTGTCGGGGGTTCGAATCCCTCCACCGCTACTTGCGTCGATTGATGACACGACAAAACAAAACGAACAACGCCTGAATCCCAATTTGGTAGATTCAGGCGTTTTTTCTTTGCTTGTGCTCAGAGTCGGCACCAATAATAGCAGTGCTTTCTTACTGTCGCTCCGCATTCATCAACGAAGCTCCTCAGATGACCGTTCCGATGACAGCAGGAAACAGAGATAGTTCAGACATCAGATACATATTTGACGCTGTACATTTGACGCTAAACAAGAGAAGAGACAGCATGTATTGACTATCCCTTTGACGTTACTCATAACCTGTTGCGCGGTTCCTAAGTAGACAGAGCATTGAATTACAAAGATGAGATAGGAATACAAAATCAACAGGAACTCTTAGAGCACCATGATTTTGACTCAAAACGACTTCCGACCCCGATAGCTAAAATAGGTGGAAGAAGTTTAAGCATTGGTACAAGCAATGAATAAATAATTTCACGGCCATAGAAATATGAAATCATCAACAGGACAATATTATATAGGGCTGGATCATCTCAGGGCTCTCGCTGCGTTCATGGTTTTTTCATATCACTTCATACGTATGGTTATCCCCAACACTTATGATCCAACATACTTCCCACTTTCGTTGTTCAATGAGGGACACACAGGAGTGGCGTTGTTCATGACGCTGAGTGGGTACTTATTTGCGAAGTTACTGGATGGGAAGAGAATCAAATACGGCGAATTTTTGTGGAATCGTTTTTTAAGACTTGCGCCTCTCTTGTTTTTTGTCCTGATCATTTCCGGTCTATACCTATGCTCAAAAGGTATTCCCGCAAGCTACTATTGCCTTCAAATAATTCGAGGATTAATCTTTCCAACTCTGCCGGGCGCATGTTGGTCAATCACGATTGAATTTCATTTTTATTTACTGCTCCCGATTTTATTGTATCTCGGACGTAAATCAAAATACTCTCTGTTCCTGATAATCTGCTGTGCGATTTTATTACGCTTATTCTTATATAATGAAACGGGACAAATCCAACATCTTGCGTACTCGACGATTTTCGGCCGTATTGATCAATTTTTGTTCGGAATGATAGCGTTTCAATTGCGGGCATATATCATAGGACGCCATTTTTTAGTCATTGGTGGCTTCACAGCATTCTCATTATTTTTCTGGTATTTTGATAAAGCAGGAGGCTTTTTCAACACCCCTTCCGATACTTCAAACCAACTTGTCTGGGTCTATTTACCAACCCTCGAAGGTCTGGCTTATGCTTTATGCGATAGCCCAAGACTGGCGGACTCCTGAAGAATACTTCAGAATCTTCTTAGGAGGAATTTATGAGCAAGGAGTCCAAAGTGTCAGGGAAACAGCATCGGCGATCGTTTACGGAAGAATTCAAG